>Ga0208919_1000070_pt1 | contig 70822 bp, 66 predicted proteins | sample 4_EtaG_FD_184076 | JGI IMG/M metagenome (GOLD analysis project Ga0208919, IMG submission 184076) | Marine viral communities from the Subarctic Pacific Ocean - 4_ETSP_OMZ_AT15127 metaG (SPAdes) (version 3) | ecosystem: Environmental > Aquatic > Marine > Oceanic | place: Pacific Ocean | collected... | reverse complement strand
CAGCTCAGCATACTGAAGTTCCACCGCGCCGTGCCACATTTCCCGCGGCGTAGGGGTGTCCGTAGCAAAAGAGAGCGGCGTCGCGAGTAGCGCGCAAGCCAGCAAACTCAGGTGGCGAAGAGATGCGATCACGTTAACTCCTTAACAGTAATGACTTACAGGGATTCAAGGAAACGTATAAGTTCCGCTCGCTGGTCGGCGGGCAATGCGCGATAGCCCTGGGTGGCGCTTTCTGCCTCACCACCGTGCCAGAGTATCGCCTCTTCCAGAGTGCGGGCGCGACCATCGTGGAGAAAACCAGCCCGGGGGTTAACCGTTTGCGCCAAGCCGATGCCCCACAGCGGCGGGGTGCGCCATTCGCGGCCATCGGCCTGGAACTCGCTGCGATGATCAGCCAGGGCATCGCCCAGATCGTGGAGCAGTAGGTCGCTATAGGGCCATATTTCCTGATTGGCTAGCGCCGGACGGGCAGCATCCGCAGCGGTGCGATGGCGCGGCGTATGGCAGCTCGCGCAGCCGAGCGCGTTAAATCTCTCAGCGCCCTGTTTCACCGCTGGGTCATCCATATTGCGTCGCATCGGTACCGCCAAGCTGGAGGCGTAGAAGGTCACGAAGTCGGCCACGTCATCGCTGACTTCGGGCGCGCCACCGTTAGGAAAATCATCGCACCCCTGGCTCTCCATGCAGTCGGTTTGTGGCACCAGACTGGAGGTCAGCCCCATATCCCCGGCGAAGGCATGCAGGCCCTGCTGCTCAATGCTGGGCTCGCCGGCTTTCCAGCCGAAACGCCCTAGCACCGTGGTGCCACTGCGCACATCCCACACTTGGTTGTAGCGGCCGGAAATTCCGTCGCCATCGTCGTCTGCAGGGTCTGCGGCAGCGATAAGGTCAGCTTCAGGAATCGCTTCTAGCAGGCCCAGGCCAATCATTGGCGGTGCCAACCGTGGCGAGGTTTGCAGTGACTCCGGCAGCTCTCCGTAGGCGGGTTCGGCTATCGAGTAGAGCGGCTCCTGCAAGGTGACGCGGGTGCCATCGGTGAAGCTCACTTCCCGAGGGCGATACTCAATCACCAGTTTGGCCTCGGGCTTGGCACCGCTAATCGCCGCGGTTTGTAGCTGCAAACCGTAGTTAGGTACCGGAAGCGCCCCCCGCTGCTCCAGTGTTTCTGGATCCGCTTGGCTAGCGGGTAGCGAGAGGCGCAGAAATAGTGCGATGGGGTTTTCGTCGCCGGTGGGTGGGTGCCCCCGACCATCCTTAAGGTGGCAGCCCTGGCAGCTATTGGTATTGAGAAGCGGCCCCAGGCCATCCCGGGCCTCGGTGCTGGCGGGCGCAGCCACCCAAGGATTGCGAAAGAAGCTGTTGCCAACGCTGAAATCCAGCCGCTTGGTCATCGACATATTACCCAGCGGCAGCGAATAGGCGTTATGGTCAAACTGCTCCACCGAGCCATCGCCGCCACTCATGGGCGAGGTCTGTATAGGCGTCAACTGAATGGGGTAATCTTGGGTAGGTGATTCGGCTGCCTGCAAGGGCACGGCCAACAAGAACAGTAAGAAACTGCTGTGGGCTAATGTGCTGGGCACCCACTTGGCTAGGACAATAAACCGGGGTAAGCGGTACATGGTGATACCTTGAGAAGGAAGATACTGACAAAACCAACAGAGCCGCGCGATAGCAACACTATCGGCGGCTCATGGTAGACGCTAGTCCGCTCTAGAACCGGTGACCGGCATCATCAGGCTGTAGGGAGGTCACGCCCAGTTCACCTGCGGCCTGTTCGATAGACCCTGTTTGCGCCACCAGGGTGAGAATCGCCTCGTTGATCAATTCACTGCCCTGCTCGTTACCCGGCGCAATCATCATATCGAATGCCATCGGCGAGCTTTCCGCTTCAGCCGCCTGCTTGATAGCATCAAGCCTCGCCATGGTGGCTTCAAGCTGCTCACCAAGGGTGTCGGCTAGCTCGCTATCTGCTTGAGACAGTAAGTCTTGCAGCGAAGGCCCCTCTACCACACTGCCATCAAGGCGCTGATAGCTGCCGGTGTAGATATTCTGAACACCCTGGCCGTTGTAGTAGTGAGAGTTGTGGGTATTGTCACTGAAGCAGTCGTGTTCATCCTCAAAAGAGTTGGCTTCCAGCGCTACCTTCATGCGCTCACCCGCCAGCTCGCCAAGCGACAGCGAGCCCATGCCAAACAGCATGCGGCGCAGGCCTTCCTGATCGCTCTCCGCCAGCAGCTCTTGGCGATAGTTGCCTTCAGTTTCCGGCGCCCACTGGGCCACCATCCACTCAAGGTCGTCAACGAGCAGGTCGGACACCGCGTCCAGATAGCTGCGGCGGCGATCGCAGTGGCCATGAGTCCAGTCATCGCCGGTTTGGTAATCACTCACCGGTCGTTCGCCGTTGCCTTCCTCAAAGCCATGCAGATCCTGCCCCCAGAGCAGAAACTCGATGGCGTGATAGCCGCTGGCGACGTTAGCCTCCGAGCCGCCAATTTCATTCAGGTCGGCGAGTAATGCTGGGGTAATGTCGCTAACGTCCAGAGTTTCGCCGCCGACAGTGATTTGCTCGTTGGCAATAATATTAGCAGTGGCGCCTTCGTTACCCAGCTCATGCTGGTAGTCGTCGCCTTCGACATAATCGATCATGCCTTCGTCCAGGGGCCAGGCGTTGAGCTGCCCTTCCCAGTCGTCCACCACCGCATTACCGAAACGAAACACTTCGCTCTGCTGATAAGGCACCCGCGCCTGCAACCAGGCTTGCTTGGCTGCGCTCAGGGTTTCGGCCGTGGGATTGGCGAGCAATTCGTCGATACGCTCGTTCAATGCTTGGGCAGCATTCAGTGCATCGGCGTAATTGGCATGAGCCAGATCGGCGTAGTGTTTAACCACGGCGTCAGCGCTAACGGTGTCAGCAGCAGCGGTGTCGACAGCAACTGGGGCAAAAGGCATCAGCGCGCTAAGCGCAACGATGCCTGCAAGAGGGCGACGGAGCATGATGGCGGGCATTACAGTGTCCTTTAGGCTGTGGCATTACAGAAACTACTCACATAAAGTGCTAGGCGACCCCTGAGGGTTTGGTACTCTAGCCCTGCCTGAAATGTAATTCATTGACTTATGAGATTCAATCCTATTTGAGCTTAAATAGAGAGCACTACGCCGTTTCATCACCATTTTTTGCTCTGTGTCACTTTTTGCTGCCTTGGGAAAACCGACATGTTGGATTATAAACTGCTTCATGCCTTGGCAATCGTGGTGGAGTGCGACGGTTTTGAGCGCGCAGGCGATGTGCTGGGGCTTTCTCAATCAGCAGTCTCCCAGCGCATTAAGGCACTGGAGGTTCGCCTTGGACAACCGGTGCTTATACGCTCTCCTCATTTAGCTCCCACCCCTGCGGGCCAGCGGTTGTTGACCCATTACCAGCAGGTACAGCTTTTAGAGCGCGACCTCCGCGGTTCTCTACCCACGCTGGACGACCAGGCACCGCGCCTGCGGATCGCCATCAATGCGGATAGTTTGGTCACCTGGTGGGCTGAGGCCGTTGCCACTATCTGCCAAGAGGAGGGTCTACTGCTGGATCTAGTGATTGAAGACCAGGATGTCGGGCTCAAGCGCTTGCGCGATGGCGATGTAGCGGCCTGCCTGTGCGCCACACCACAACCAATAGCCGGTGCACGCAGTGTTGCGCTGGGTGAAATGCGCTACCACCCTTTGGCGACACCGGCTTATATCGAACGCTACTTTCCAGAAGGCCCTTGCAAAGAGAGCTTTCAATCCGCGCCAGCCATCGTCTTCGGCCCTCACGATCAGTTGCAGCATCGCTTTCTTGCTCAGTGCGGCTACCACGGCCACTTTCCTTATCACCTCTGCCCATCTTCAGAAGGGTTTGTGCGCTTAGCCACAGCCGGGGTCGGTTACGGCATGATGCCTCAGTTGCAGGTCGGCGAATTAATGGCCAGTGGCCAACTAGCCAGTGTTGCTCCCGGTCATTTTTTAGCAGTGCCCTTGTACTGGCATTTTTGGCGCCACAGCGGGCAACTCATTCAACGACTTACGCAACATTTAAGTCGTGCTATGACTTAAGCATGAGAGTTTTCAACGTTTCCTTTCACCAAAGCCAACTACACTCAAAGAGCTTATCGTACGGCACAAGGAAATTTGAGCTACTTTTGGGCGGGGCGGCATGCAAACCGCGTCTGAGCGCTATGTCGACGAATTAGCGGCCCCCGGCGGGTAAGGGAACCCAGGGAACAGCGAACGGGGTAAAAAAACGAAAAAAGCGATACCCTATGCATGCACAACGTTTAACAGCGGGTGTTTACACCGGCTTATTGCTGCTGCTTGCGGTTTGTTTTATGCCCTGGGCGCAGGCAAATACTCTCCTATCCGCATCGCCAAGCCAGGCGAGCTATTCACTTGCCCCTTATAACGAGTTCTGGCACGCCGACGAACAGTCTGTAACGCTTAACGATTTGCTCGCCCAATCGCGTACTTTTACCCCCACGCACCAAGCCCAAGATTTAAATTTCGGCTATACCCGTGGTGATGTGTGGCTGCGAACTCAGGTGCGCAATGATTCGTCGGAACCCCAGCGTTGGATCGTGGAGTTTGAATACCCGTTCTTGGATTACGTTACCCTTTATACGCTTCGCCAACAGTTCCGCGATGTGCAGCAAAGCGGCAGCGCGGTTCCCGTTGAACAGCGTGCGCTTGCCCACCGTCAGGCAGTTTTTCCATTGGAGCTGGCCGCCTTTGAAACCGTCACGCTGTACACCCATGTGGCTGCCTCAGGCAGCAAGATGCTGAGCTACAACTTATTAACGCCAGAGAGATTTTATACCCAGAATGATCGCCATAATTTTTGGCTGGCGACTTACTTCGGCATGCTACTGGCGATGGGGTTATATAACTTACTGCTATTTTTTGGCTTAAAAGAGCGCATATTTCTTCACTACTCGCTATTTGTCGCTGGCTTTGGACTTGCCATTCTGGCGTTTAACGGCATTGGCACACTCATGTTTTGGAGTTTTCTGGGTGAGAACACATCTCGCTTGGTGGCGCTCGGTTTCACCTTTGCCTCTACCATGGCCACACTGTTTGCGCAGAGCTTCCTAAACACAGAGACGTATTGCCCACGCTGGCACCAGGTATTAAACACCTTTCGCAGCTACTGTTGGCTCGCCGTCATTGCCTCGCTGCTGTTGCCCATTCCTGCGGCCCTCCACCTAATGGATGTGACGGGGTTTATGGCGGCTTTACTGCTCCTGATATGCGGCAGCTACTGCAGCTTTCGACGCATACCCAGCGCTAGACTCTTCGTGTTTGCGTGGTCGATATTTCTGCTGGGTGCAGGTGTCTTTGCACTCCGCAACCTGGGCATACTGCCGGCTAATTTTATTACCCTACACGGCATTCAAATTGGCTCAGCGCTAGAAATGTTACTGCTTTCGTTTGCACTGGCATCACGCTTTAACAAACTTAAACGGCAAAAAGAGCGCGCTCAAGCCGCTATGCTAGCTGCGCTAAAAAAGCAGGAAGCCGTGCTGGAACAAAAAGTCGCTGCCCGAACTAAAGCGCTAGAGCATTTAGCCAACGGCGATATGCTGACCGGTTTATTAAATCGCCATGGCCTGGCGCGCTGCGCCGCAGAAGCTCTGGAGCGTAATCGTCAAAACGGCCATCGCTTGGCGCTCCTGATGCTTGATCTGGATCGTTTCAAACCCATTAACGACTGCTACGGCCATGAGGCAGGTGATTTTGTCTTACAACAAGTTGCCAAACGTATTGCCCATATGGCGCGTACCGGTGACCATTGTGCACGCTTTGGTGGTGATGAGTTTATTATTATCATGGAGAACATCGAACCTCACGATACGCTTGAGAATATACAGGCACGTATCGACGAAGCCATTCGCTCACCCATCAAACTCCCCTGCGGCGAGCGAGTTAGTGTTAGCGTGAGCATTGGGGTAAGCACTTGCCAGGGAACAGAGGGCGCCACTCTTGAGAGTTTACTGCGTGAAGCCGATAGCCATATGTACGCTGTCAAATCACGCCAAGCGGTAGAGTTCTATCGCTACGGCTCGGCGAGTTAGGTATTAACCTTGGTCATTAATCAAACAGGCTCATACGTTTCATAACGTTATCGCGTTTGATTTTCCAATGGAATATGGCACCGGCGACGTGCAGTACCACCAAGCCTAAAATAACCCACCCCAGGCGCCCATGCCACATAAAGAGTTGTTCAGATAGTTGCTCGCGCTCGCCAATCAAACCGGGTAAATGCCAGTGGAAAAACTCCACGGGAAAGCCGCCGCTTGCGGTAGCCGCCCAGCCCAATAAAGGCATAACGACCAACGCCAAGTAGAGCAAATGGTGAACGCTGGTACTCACCACCCTCTCGAAGGCATTTAGAGGCGGTTCATGGTCAGGCACCACAAAGGCCAGGCGGGTAATAATACGTAGCGTCATTAGCAACAGGATCAGCACACCCAGCGTCTTATGGCTGGTATACAGCAAGTTCGTCAACATATTGCCGACTAGAGCGAGGGTGCGTTCATAGCCCAAAAAGCCTAACGTTAAACCGCTGGCCAAGGAGAGCAGCACCGCGCCAGCCACCAGCCAGTGCAACACCCGATGCGGGTAGATATAGTGATCCAGTTCGTGCATGCAGTGCTCCTAACAGCCAATTCATTTGCTCTTCATTCTAGTCAGTAACGCTCCCTTACGCTGATTAAAGCACTACACGGCCATCAACGCTAAGCACTACCTAGGCTCTACTTGGTCTCAAAAGCCACTTTATAACGCTTGTTCGGGCACTGCCAGCTGATCGCGTATTAACTCTGCCAAACGGCGCGCAGGCTCCGAAGGTCGGTGCGGCGCCCGGTGCAGCGCCAACTCAATCATCGGCAGCGCAGGCAGCCCACTGCTCTCATCCAGCGGTCTCAGTGCAGGGGTTAGCATGCTGCGAGTCACCACCACGATGGCCAGCCCAGCGGTCACAATTGGCGCCAGCCCCGCCATGGATTGGCTGGTATAGGCCACGCGCCAGCTGCGCCCCGCCGATTGCAGCGCCTGCTCGGCCACTTCACGGAATACGTCAGCCCCCGGTGAGTAGAGCGCCAACGGCAACGGGTCGCTTAGCAGCGGCTGCTGGTTCATACCGACTGCCCACAACAGCGGTTCCCGGCGAATCACATCGCCGCCCGGCGAGTTGCGCTGCCGGGTCACCAGGGCGAGATCCAACTCTTTAGCTTTAACCTGCTCAACGAGATGCGCGCTAGTGCCGCAGATCACCTTTAACCCCACGGCGGGGTAGAGCTGATGAAAGTAGGCAAACACCGAAGGCAGCAACGAAGCGTAATCTTCAGGAATACCGAGAGTAAGATCGCCTGTCACCTGGCGCGCCTGCATATCGCTCCACGCGTCATCGTTAAGTGCTAATAGCCGTCGGGCGTGGTTAAGCAAGCGTTCACCTTCTGAGGTAAAGCGTATTCGCCGCCCTTCCCGCTCGTGCAGCGTGAGCGAGAGCTGCGCTTCTAACCGCTGGAGCTGCATGCTCACAGTGGACTGGGTATACGCCAACCGTTTAGCAGCTGCGGTCACACTCCCAGTGTCCGCAATCGCCACCAGGGTGCGTAGCAGGGTTAGGTCTAACGTGGGGGCACGCATATATCACCAAGCTTGATGAAAACGATCACAAAAGATCGATATTGTGATGCATTGATGATGAGTATGCTGCTCGGTACATGCTCAAATCAAGGAGAACTCTTATGCATCCCGTTCACTCCCCTGCGTTATTCCCACGTTGGTACAGTGTTGGTGCGGCGCTGGTGGCCGTGATGCTTTGGAGTGCGGCACCGCTGCTGGCTGAGTTTGCCAAAGCGACACCGCCCTTGCAGTTAACTGCCGTTACCCTGTTAGCGGGATCATTGGCGACGCTACCATTAAGCCGCCGCATTAATGTCGCTGCCTGCGGCGCGGGTTGGCAACTCAGCGTTTGGGTGGGTATCCCACTGCTCATCTTTGGCGCCGTCAGCACCTACTTTATTGGTATGCGGCTAGCCCCCGCCGCCGAAGCGGCGCTAATTACCTACACGTGGCCTGTGCTGTTCGTGCTGCTCAGCCAATGGAGCCGTTTTAGCCGCCTACGCATCGCAGGGGTTGTCGGCGCCCTGATTGCGTTTTCAGGCGCGGCGCTGCTGCTGGTTCCTCAAGCCATCAGTGGAGGGCTCGGTGGTGCCACCACGGGCTACGCGCTAGCACTGCTGGCTGCCTGCTGCTGGGCGATCTATTCATGGTTAAGCCAAGCTGCACCAGTGGCCTTAACACCACTGCTGCCGCGGCTATTGCTGATTGCCTGCGCTATTGCCGTGGCAGCCAGCTTAATACTGGAAGGCACCCTCGCCCTCCCCAGCGGTGAAGCGTTACTCGCGGGCATCGCACTGGGCTTGGGGCCTTACGGAGTAGCCATGGTGGCGTGGGATAAAGCGCTGCGCTGGGGGCACGCAAGCCTTGTGGGCAGCTTGGCGTATGGCGTGCCGATCCTGGCCGCCCTACTGCTGGTATTGGCAGGTATGAGCGTGCTCGACTGGCGTTTACCCGCCGCGGCAACGCTGGTGGTGGTAGGCTGCCTAAAAGCGAGCCGTTAACCTCCTCACGCCTAACTATTTACGCCTCACCATCGACCAATAAACCAACGCCCCTATCACGATAAGCAACAGGGGCGCGGGTATTATCGATTAACGCTAACAATTAAAGCTCTGGGGGAATATCCGTCGGCTCCATTTCGAGGCTTAGTTCAAATAAGCCGCTACCGGTAGCGCTAAACCCGCGTGCGCTTACCGTGTAAGTGCCGGGCAGCAATTGCTCTTGAAGCCGTGAGTCGGTACCGCCTGCGCCGTCGTCATCGCTGGCGACAAAACCCTGGCCACTGATCTCAATAAAGGTATCAAAATCGTCAGAGCGCATTTCCAACGTCACTAACGAGCTCTCTTCTACTTCCAACTGATACGTCAGCGGTTCACCGCTATACCAACCGTTAAGCGCTTCACCAGGGGTAAGCGTACCTTCATTACGCAGATCGACATCTGGCATATCACGCGGTGCCATGGAGAGCGTAAACATGCCACTGCTCTCGCCATAGGCAGTACGTGCCGTTAACTGATACTCACCGGGAGCAAGAAAATCAGCGATGCTAGCATCCAGGTTGCCGGCACTGTCATCATCTTCGCGGTAGTAACCGTTAGGCCCTTCAAGCACCAGGTAGGAATCGATGTCGCTGGAGCGCATCTCAATTTGGTACATGCCTGCTTCTTCTACTTCTACTTGGTAACTAAGCCCCTGGCCACTAAACCAGCCGTTGAGAGAGTCATCGGGAGTGAGCGCTCCATCATTACGCAGCTCACCATCACCCGGTAACTCGTGAGGCTCTACTGAAAGCGTATAAACGCCATTGCCATCATCGTAGGCGCTACGTGCCGTCAGCGTATATTCACCGGGTTCAAGGAAATCAGCGATGCGCGCGTCTAAATCACCGGCGCTGTCGTCGTCTTCGCGGGCGTAACCGTTCGGCCCTTCAATCTCCAGGTAAGCGTCGAAGTCGTCAGAGCGCATTTCCAGTTGGTAGAGGCCTGCCTCTTCTATGTTCAAGGTGATTTCACGGGCATCCCCTTGCAGCCAACTATCGATGGGCTCGCCCACTGCCACTGTGTCAGCATCCGTCAGCTCAACGGTTCGGCTGACAACGGTAAACGGGCCATAACTGTGGGCATCGGCACCGCTAACCACCACTACATAGTCGCCGCTCTCTTCTATACGGTGACGAACGATAGGGGCATTATCGAGCAGCTGTAGCTGATCATCATAAAGCGCCACAACACCTTGCAAGGCTCCGTTGAGAGAAATCTCAACAATCTCATCCTCTTCCAGTGCGATGGCGTAGCGCATGAAGCGGCTGCCATCGTTACCGTTCAGCTCGCTGGCCGAGGTTAGTTCGCCACGCATGCGCTCATCAAGCGTGAGCTTTTCAAGGCCAACAATAGCCTCGGCAACGGACGGCTGATCAGTTGTCTCAGCAGTTTCGGCAGGCGCTTCATCGGCGGTTTGCCCCGGTAAGGGAATAATTTGAGCAGCGAGAAAACCAACGGCTGCGCCACCGATCGCCACCAATACAAACGTAAACGAAGAAGATCTAGCCATGAGCGGTTCCTTGTTGAGTCGCAATGACAATCATTAATTAGATAAGTGTCAGTGATTATAAGATGCTTACTCAATTAAAGTGAGCGTTTCATGAAGAATGCTGCTTTGCACAAAGTGCTTTCTCTATTCATTTCATACCTGGGTTGATAAGTCACTGAAACCCAAGGCCACATAAGCAGAGATTTAAAAATCTTGAAATTGAACCTATTTGCATCGATCTTCTCAAAGCTTGCTGACTCGTTGCGACAAGGGTAGTATCGAAAAGCCTATTCAGGCACCTCGTCAAGAGTGCGGGATTCGCAACAAGCAAAACCGAGGTACTCCCATGGGAGCCGAAAAACGACTGATCCGAACGATTTGTTTGGCAGCGATAGTGGTAAGTAGCGCTGCTAATAGTGCTTTTGCACATGAAACAGAAACGCAGGAAGGCGTCGCCTCCTTTTACAGTGACCGCTTTCAAGGAGCGACCACTGCCAGTGGAGAGCCCTTTGACCAGCAGGCGTTGACCGCCGCCCACCCGAGTTTGCCGTTTGGCACCAAGGTGTTGGTGACACGCCCGGACACGGGGCAAGAGGTAGAAGTACTGATCAATGATCGTGGCCCTTTCATTCAAGGACGCATTATTGATTTATCTAAACGCGCGGCAGCGAAGCTTGGCATGATTCGCCGCGGTACAGCTCCAGTGATGGTAACGCTGTTGGATTAACGGATAACACATCTTTGGTTGTTGTGTGATACCCATTAGCCTAATCAATGCGACAGCACACGAAGCATCGTTATCTTAAAGCAGTCAACAGATAGGGTGACCAGCAATGGTCACCCTGTTTCTTTATATGGCTTACCTCTTGTGACTTACTTCCCGATACATTAACGAACTTGCAAGCAGGCTAATGGTCTCTATGCTGCAAGGAGTTCGATACACGCTCAGTATTCGCAGGAGACAAATCCATGCAGTCACAATTCTATACGCTTACCGATTATCCCAAAGGCCTACCCGATCGCACGCTCTTCAAGCTGGAAACACAAACCCTACCCGACCTAGCCGAAGGTGAAGTGCGTATTCGCAACCGTTGGCTTTCCGTCGACCCTTATATGAGGGGGCGCATGAGCGGCATTCGCACCTATGTGGAGCCGTTTGAACTCGGCAAGCCGATGGAAGGCGGCGCCATTGGCGAAGTCATCGAGACCAATGATTCAAGCTTAAAAGTGGGCGACAAAGTGAGCCATATGGGCGGTTGGCGGGATATTGCCCAACTGCCTGCGCAGGGCGTCACGCCGCTACCCGATATCGATGTTCCCGAACAAGCCTATCTGGGCGTACTCGGTATGCCTGGCATGACCGCCTGGACTGGCCTCAACCTGATTGCCGAATGCAAGCCGAGTGACAATGTGTTGGTTAGCGCGGCTAGCGGTGCCGTAGGCTCCCTGGCAGTACAGTTGGCCAAAGCCAAAGGTTGTCATGTGGTCGGTATTGCCGGGGCTGCGCATAAGCTGGCCTGGCTTGAATCATTGGGCGTTGAACCGGTTAGCTATCGTGACCGTACCGCACAGGAGTTAAGCGACGCCATTAAGCTCGCCAGCCCCAACGGCATTGATGTGTATTTCGAAAACGTCGGCGGTATCTGCCTAGAAGCAGCATTGAACCAGCTAAATGAAGGTGCGCGGATTGCCGTATGCGGCATGATCGACAGCTACAATGCAAAAGAGCCTACCCCCGGCCCGAGCAATCTCTCTCAGTTGGTAGTGCGCAAGGCCAAAATGCAGGGCTTTATTGTGGCTGACCATTGGGCTAGCTACCCCTATTTCCTGAACGAAGTAGCCCCCCAAGTAGCGGAAGGTAAGCTGGTATATAAAGAGACAGTGAAAGAAGGCCTGGAGAACACCCCCGATGCATTCCTGGCCCTGTTTGACGGCGGCAATACCGGTAAAATGCTAGTCAAGCTATAAACCTCACGCCCTCTGGCTAACCCTACCGCGACATCAACTACCCTGGCGGTAGGGCACCCGCCTTAGAAAAAAACATCAAATCGTTAGACCAATAGCGAATTGATTATTAAAATCATCCACCATAGCGGTGTGTTTTAACCCATCGGCGCCGCCGATGGGTTAAAGCGCGTTGCGGGTTCGCCGCTTGGCACTTATTGCTTGAATTTAGGGTTTAAGCGGCATGCATTAACGTATTAAGTACGTTTCACTAGGGGAAATCTCATGGAAGAAAGCACGCGCGCTCACAGTAAATGGCCAGCTATTATAGTTGGCCTGCTACTATTTATTATCGGCTTGGTGCTTGCTTTTGGCGGCAGCAAGCTCGTCAGCGTAGGCGGCAGCGCCTACTACTTAATTGCCGGGCTTAGCATTATTGCTTGCGGCATTCTATTTGCTCTGCGCAAAGGCGCCGCTCTGTGGCTCTACGCGCTGATTCTTTTTGCCACATTAGTGTGGGCTCTGTGGGAGGTTGGTCTCGACTGGTGGCAGTTAGTGCCTCGCGTTGCCATTCTCTGTTTAATAGGTATTCTGCTGCTCCTGCCCTGGTGGCGTAAGCCACTACACTCAAAAGGCGGCAGTCTGGCGCTTGTTGGCAGCATTACTGCCGCTGTTATCGTGGCCATTGCCAGCCAGTTTAACGATCCCGGTACTATCGAAGGGTCGCTAGCCGCTAACAACCAATCAACGACCGATAGCGTAAACCCTGCCCAAGTGGCGGGCGATGATTGGCCCGCCTATGGAGGCACCAATGCAGGCACCCACTACTCTTCCCTTGCTCAAATTACGCCGGAAAACATCGGCGAGCTTGAAGAGGTATGGCGGATTCAAACCGGTGACAAAGCGGGCCCCAATGCGCCCCCGGAGATCACCAATCAAAATACCCCGCTGAAAGTGAATGACAGCCTGTATATCTGTACCTCTCACAGCCGGGCAATGGCGCTGTCACCCGAGACCGGTGAAACCCTGTGGGCATTTGACCCCGAGATCAGCACCATGGGGGCGGATGACTTTTCTGGCTGGGCACATATGACCTGCCGCGGCCTCGCCTACTATGACGCCGCAAACTATTCTACTGACACTAATGACTCTGCTACCGATAGCACAGAAGTGACGAACAGTGACGCAGCCCCGAGCAATGCAACGGCACTCTCTTTCGATATCTTCGATGACAGCGATATTTTCAGTCTGGATCTCTCCTTCTTGTCACTGCTGTTTGGTGTTGAAGAAGAAAACGGCGCCCCGCAGCAACCCATGCTCAGCGAGACCGACGTCATGTGCCCACGCAGGCTCTACCTACCCACGGCGGATGCACGCTTGATTGCGCTGAATGCGGATACGGGTGAGCGGTGTGCCAGCTTTGGCAATAACGGTGAAATTGATCTCACCAACAATATTGGCGATTTCTCACCAGGCGGTTACTACTCCACCTCCCCTGCAACGGTAACCGAAAATCTGGTTATTCTGGGTGGCCACGTCACCGACAACAGTTCCATTGACGAGCCCTCAGGCGTTATTCGTGCCTTTGATGTGCATACCGGCGAGCTGGTATGGAACTGGGATAGCGGTAATCCCGACGACACCGACCCGCTACCAGAAGGCGAAACCTACACCCGCGGCTCCCCCAACGTATGGGCACCGATCAGCGTTGACGAAGAGCTAGGCCTGGTTTACCTGCCAATGGGTAACGCCACGCCTGACCAGTATGGCGCTGACCGCACCGAGAACGATGAAACCTACAGCGCGGGTCTAGTGGCACTCAACCTGGAAGATGGTCAGGTTGAGTGGGTTTACCAGTTCGTACACCACGACCTATGGGATATGGACTCACCTGCGCAACCGGTACTGATTGACCTAGCCACTAGTGATGGCACCCAGCCCGCGGTTATTCAGCCGACCAAGCAGGGCAGCCTATATGTATTGAACCGTGAAACCGGTGAACCGATTGTGCCCATTGAAGAGGTTCCTGCACCTCAGGGCGCCGTGGAAGACGACTGGACCGCCGAGACTCAGCCGCGTTCAGCGCTTAACCTGCTGCCACCGCCGCTCACCGAGCGCGACATGTGGGGCGCTTCACCGTTTGATCAAATGATGTGCCGCATTCAGTTCAACTCTTTGCGCTACGAGGGCCAATACACGCCACCTTCGCTGGAAGGCAGTATTGTTTATCCAGGTAATGTCGGTGTAATGAACTGGGGTGGTGTGGCCGTTGATCCCGAGCGCCAAGCGCTCTTCACTGGCGCTAAATACCTGGCGTTTGTGTCTACGTTAATTCCTCGTGAAGAGGTAGAAGAAGGCCAAGGCTCTGCCAGCGAACAGGGTTTACAAGCCAATGAAGGCGCACCTTATGCCGTTGAGCTTGGCCCGCTGCTTTCAGTGCTCGGCCTGCCCTGCCAAGCGCCCTCCTGGGGCGATGTAGCCGGTATCGATCTGCAAAGTAACGAGGTGGTGTGGAAGCACCGCAATGGCACCACACGCGACAGCATGCCGTTTGATCTACCGATTGGCTTGAACGTCGGCGTTCCTGCACTAGGCGGCCCGCTGACGACGGCTGGCGGGGTGTCGTTCTTAAGCGGCACGCTGGATCAGTACCTGCGCGGCTACGACATCACTACTGGCGAAGAGCTGTATAAAGCGCGCCTGCCAGCAGGTGGCCAAGCCACGCCGATGACCTACACCGGCCAGGATGGCCGTCAGTATGTGGTCGTCACGGCGGGTGGACACGGCACCTTTGGCACCAAGATGGGCGATTACGTGATTGGTTACGCTCTGCCTGAGTAAACGGCTAACTTAGCGTTATCACCCACGAGAACGGGCGGCCTCAGCAATAATGAATGAGCGCCGCCCGTTTTTATTTACTTGCAATGCGACTTAAAAGCGTACTTCTAAACCGCCATACACACTGCGCCCCGGAGCAGGTTCATAGAAACGGCCAAAGGTGCCGTTCAAGCGCACGTTGGCGTAGTGTTCTTCATCTAAGAGATTGCGCACGCCCACATACGCATTCAGCCGTGTATCGCTTCCCAACTGCCAACCATCGCCCACCCGCAGGTTCACCAGCCAATAGCTATCGACCTCTGTCTCATTGGCGTTGTCCGCCACCATATCGCCCACGTACTGGGTTTCCAGCGTGGCAAAGCGCTCATCCAGCCCCTGCCAAGTGAGTTGATTGACCCAGGTTTGCTCGGGCAGGCCAGGAATGCGATTCCCGCCAAAGCTTTCAGTTGGTGTAGCAAATTGATCAAACTCATAGCTCGCCAGCGTAAGAGCGCTATCCAACCGCCATTGGTCGGCGAGCTGCCAGCCTAGCGCCAGCTCAATGCCGTCGCGGTCGGTGTCGCCTGCGTTTTGGTAGAAGGTGCGGCCGCCGTCATCATACGGCACGAGCTCGTCACGCACGCGCACCGAAAATAGCGCCAGATCGTAATCCATGGCCAGCGGTTCAACGTAGCCCCGCAGCCCCACTTCACGATTCCAAGCTTTTTGCGGCGACACCGACGGGTTAAAACCACCGCCCGCCGGATTGGCAAACTCGGAGAACGTAGGCGTTTCAAACGCCGTACCGGTATTGATATAGGCTTGATGCTGCGGACGATAACGGTAACTTAACCCCGCCGAACCGCTCCACTCATTGAAGGTCTGGTCACCGCTTTGATCGCCATCGTCCTGATAGCGATCATCTACTTCTAGCTCCACTCGGTCAAAGCGTGCGCCAAGCGAGAGCGTTACCTGCTCGGTCAGCGCTAAATCGCCCTGGGCAAATACTCCAGCGGAGGTCGCCGTTTGGGTCTCTTCCGCCAGTTGCTCGCCGACCACACCTTGGCCATTTACATCGTTCCTAAAGCGCTCGTCGTCTTGACGCGCCACATCGACACCGGTGATATAGCTCAGCGGCAGGCTGCCCAAGCTGACTTCATGGTGATACTCAGCACTCGCGCCCAGATAATCACGCTGGTAGCCGATACGGCTATCGCCCACATAGGGCAGTTGCTGCTCAAAATCGCGCTGCGCAACAAAGCCTTTTAAATAGAACTCACCAGGGCCAGCGGATAAATCTTCGTACTGTAAGCCAAGAAGCTGCTGATCTACGTTCTGTCCTGCATCCAACGCCAATGAGTTCGGCGCTGCTTGATCACGGCCACTGGCCACTTCACGCGCGTTCAGCGCGCCAGGATCTTCGGAACGGGGGTTGTCCAGCAGGTTGATAATCGCGGTTAACGCCCGATCACTGCCTAACTCTCTTCGCAGTTTGGCATTCAGCAGGTATTTCTCCGTAGAGCTCTGTTCCCGATAACCATCCACATTGAGTGCCGAGAAGCTCACATGGTGCGACCAATCACCCTGGGCTCCACCGGTTTGTACGACCGCCTTACGGTAGCCATCACTGCCCACCTCGGTTCGCACGCTTGAGCCAGGGTTATCGCGGCCATCGGCGGTGGTCACATCAATTACCCCACCCGCCGCGTTGCCGTAAAGTACCGAAGAGGGCCCACGGATAACTTCGATGCGCTCAGCGCTGTCCAGATCAATGGCATCTAACTGTGCCTGACCATCGGGTAACGTATACGGAATGCCATCCACCATCACGGTAATACCGCGAACGCCAAACGGCGCCCGAGCGCCGAAGCCGCGAATGGAGATTCGCTGGCCTTGGGCAAAGTTATCGCGGTTTTGCAAAAACATGCCAGGCACGCGCACTAACGCCTCATCCAGCCGTGTGCGCTGCTGCCCCTGAGCAATCGCCTCACGGTCGAGCGTTGAAACCGCAGCGGGCGTGGCGTAAAGCTCTCGCGATAGTCGTGGCGCCGTCACTTGAAGTGTGGCCAGCGTGTTGTCAGTTGACGGACTCTCTTGTGCCCAACTCTGGCCAGCGCCAAGACAGCTTAATAAACAAAAAGACGTGGTAGTTACTTTTAATGGCACTTTGATGAACACGGAGTCCCTCCCAAACAGCGTAGAGCGGAAATAAATGACGGAATTGAACGATTGCCTACTCGGCTAGTCACAGGGAATTAGCCAAGGCATGGATAAAGTAGGTTGATCGTGCCTACACTTGTACAAGTTACACCAATGAAAGCAAAGGAGGCTTCATGGCGTTTACAGCGACTGATCCAATCAAAATGATTTTTGCCGTAATACTTCCCCCGCTCGGCGTATTTTTTGAGGTCGGTTTTAAAGGGCATTTCTGGCTGAATATTATTCTAACGCTATTTGGCTTCATACCGGGCATCATTCATGCGCTTTATGTGATATTGAAGCACTGATACCCGAGAGCAGTAGATTGCTTTAACTAAACAGGCGTCTCTATTTAGGGGCGCCTGTTTGGGTTCAAATGGGATCGTTATCGATGACTACTATGCGTATGGATATGCGTAAAGTCCGGCCATGGCACCTTAGGCTGGCTCAGGGCATACTCTAAGGAGTCGTGCCTACTCACCATCAAGAGCCTCCCCCCTATGCCATTGGGCCATCAACCGCCTCTGCGCGTCGGATTTATCCTACTCCCGCTATTTACCATGAATGCCTTTGCAGGGTTCATCGATTCATTGCGCTTGGCTGCCGACAAGGGTGGCCGAAGCCGACAAATCCACTGTAGCTGGCAGATCATGGGCCCCGGTCCAATCACCTCCAGCTGCGGCTTGGAGGCCCACCCACAAACACCATATCGTGAACCGAGTGAATTCACTCATATTGCCGTTTGTGGTGGTAATAATTATCTCAATCCCCACGAAGATCAGGCACTGAGTCAATATCTCAAGGAAGCGCATAGCAAAGGAGTGAAACTTGTCGGTGTATGTACTGGCACGTTTGCTATTGCCCGTGCAGGCCTGCTGAGAGGCCAACGGGTATGTGTGCACTGGAACGTAATCAATGATTTTCGCCAACAGTTTCCCAAAATCGATGCCACTCCCGATCGAATATTTCTGGAATCCGCCAGGGTAATCACTTGTGCAGGCTCGTCAGGTGCAACGGATATGGCCCTGCACCTGATTCATCGCACATGTGGCCCCGAGAAGGCCCAGCAGGCGGTTCGTCACATGATCTTAAACGGCATGCGTACGTCCAACTCTCCACAAACACACTTTTTTGAAGCCATCCATGAAATTCGCGATGAGCGAGTCCGGGTAGCCGTACTCACCATGGAGCAATCGCTGAATACCCGTCTAAGTGCTTGTGACCTGGCCAAGCGGATCAATTTAAGCCCCCGACAGCTTGATCGACTCTTTCGTCAAGAACTGGGAATCACACCTATGCGCTACTTCAAAATCATGCGCCTGCGCTATGCAGACTGGCTACTCCACCATACCGACAGCTCAATTGCCGATATTGCCGCTGACTGCGGTTTCTCCGATGCCGCTCATCTCGCCCGAGACTTTCATACGCATTTCGCTTGTAGCCCAGGCCAGTCACGCCGTCAGGAAAAACGTTTGTAGCTCTTCGTTAGCCGCCTGCTGTCATGATTTTCAAACAGTTACTACGTGCGCAATCCGTCCAAAAAATTCAATTTTCTGTCTCTTTTATTCTATAAATCATGGTGGCGCAGACCTACTCTAGAGACACGTGATCGTAAAGGTCCGTGACATGACTCCCGCAAAAACAACCTCCGGAGCGTCACCATGAAAGCACTTTCCTCCGTACGATATATTGCTTCCTTCGCCCTAGGGCTCGGTTTGGCAGGCCAGGTAGCTGCCGCCGAGCTAGAGCTTCGAGCGGCGACCATTGGAAGCCAGCAAGGCATCCAGATGGCGGGGTTGAATGCCCTAGCCGCACACGTGGCAGAAGCGACCAATAACAGTGCCGACATAAAACTTTTTCATTCTGGTTCACTTGGCGATCAAGTCAGCAATATAGAAGCAATAGATACACGCTTGTTAGATATCGCCACTATTGAAACGCCGATTACTACCATTGATGAAGATATGGGTATTCTTTCACTTCCCTATCTATTTCGAGACAGGGAGCATGTGAGCAATGTCCTGAGCGGTGAAATTGGTCAAGAATTAAAAGACAAGCTTCAAAAGCAAGGCTACCGTGTTATCGGTTTTTATGAAGGAGGTTTCCGTCATATTACCAACAATAGTCATGCCATTGAAAAACCTGAGGATCTTGACGGGTTAAGAATCCGTACCCCTGGCAGCCGCCAGCGTGTCGAGATGTTTAATGCCTATGGCGCTAACGCTTCCCCGCTGCCTTATCCAGAACTTTACTCCGCCCTTCAGACCGGTGTCTTCGATGGCCAAGAAAATCCTCTCGTCGAAGTAGAGGCCAGCCGCTTTTACGAAGTACAGGATTACCTCTCACTCTCTGGACATGTTTACACCGTCGGCTTCCTGCTGATGAACGAGTCACGTTTCCAGGATCTTGATGCCAGCGTTCAGCAAGCTCTACTCGAGGGTGGCGAACAGGCCTTCGAGGCAACGGTTAACTTTGGAGAACAAGCGGATCAGAGCGTCGTGGAGCTTGTAAAAGAGAACGGCATGGAAGTGAACGAGGTAGACACTGACGCCTTCATAGCAGCCTCTCAACCTCTATGGGACTCCTTTACCGAAGGACTGTCACAAGAGGCACGTGACATGGTGCAACGCATCGCCGACCTCCCCTAACGACAGAGCACACTTCCCGGCGGGCACTTTCTGCCCGTCGCTACTCCCGGGAGTACTACCATGCTTGATCGTTTTTTTGAAGCGGTCGCGGCACTGCTGTTGGCTGCCATTACTCTCCTGGCAATAGCGGCAGTGGCTGCGCGCTACATCCTGAATGCCTCGCTATCGTGGAGCGCCGAAGTCTTAGTGGGTCTGCTGGTCTACATTACCTTTTTCTGCGGTTATCTGGCACTCAGGCAAGGCGCTCATCTACGTATTGATGTTATCGCTGCCTTACTTCCCTATCGCGGTCAATGGGTATTGTTCTTTATCAACCAGGCACTGATAGGGCTGGTCTGCGTCATCATGATCGTGTGGGGCTTGGAACAAACACTCACCTTTTCCAACCGTACAACGCTTATGCTAGGTGCACCTCAGTGGCTTTTCTACTCCGCCGTGCCTATCTCCGGCGCGGGCATGTTGCTGGAATTGGTTCGCCAGTGTGTCGTTGCCGCCAAGGCAAAGATACCGCCCTATGAAGCTGCTCGAAGAGCCGCTCTGGAGGAGCCAGAGCTATGATTCTACTCGTCATACTACTTGCACTTCTGGCTCTGATTGGGCTGGCCATGCCAATCGCCTTCGCTTTGACACTTGTTTCTATCGGCGTACTCGCTTTTTCCGGTGTCGATATGCTCGTGCTGGTACAGCGCCTATACCGAGGTACCGAGTCCTTTCCGCTATTGGCTGTTCCGCTGTTCATTCTAGCGGGCCAGATAATGAACCACAGCGGTATTTCAGCACGGCTTGTCGATCTGGCTCGTTCCATGGTGGGGGCCATACGGGGTGGGCTGGCGGCGGTCAATATCTTGACCTCCATGTTCTTTGCAGGCATGAGCGGCACCTCCATGTCAGATACGGCCGCCGTGGGCGGTGTGATGATCCCCCAGATGGTCAAACGGGGTTACTCCGCACCCTTTACTGCCGCCGTGACTGCCTCCTCCTCCACTATTGGCATCATCATTCCTCCCAGCGTGCCCATGGTGTTATTGAGTGCCTATATGGGACTTTCGACAGGGGCGTTATTTGCTGCCGGTCTAGTCTCAGGGCTCCTCATTGCCATAGGACTCATGCTGATGGCGTGGTGGATATCGGTGAAACGCCAATATCCTATCGAAGCTGCATTTTCGATCAGGCAACTGGGCAGTAGCTTGGTCAGTGCATTCCCGGCCCTGCTAATGCCAGTCATCATCCTCGGCGGTATCCTCGGCGGCATTTTCACACCGACCGAAGCCTCCGCCGTGGCAGTCGCTTATGGCATCTTCGCTGGCATGGTGCTTTATCGTTCGCTTTCACTACGTGCGCTTTACCGTGCCCTGGTTGAGAGTGCCGTGTTGACCGGTGCGGTCATGTTTGTGACGGCAGCGGCACATACACTCGGCTACACCTTCACTTACCAAAGTCTCGGGCAGCTAGTTCTCGGGCCGATAGCAGCTCTGGATATGGGCCCCATCGGCTTCCTGCTGATTTTGAGCATCGTCTTGATTATTGCCGGTACCTTCCTCGATGGCATCGCGATGATGTTCATAGTCGTGCCACTGTTCCTGCCCAGTGTTCAGTTGCTAGGCATAGACCCTCTCCAGTTCGCCATGGTGGTCATTCTTTGCTGGGGTATTGGCCAGCAGACACCACCGGTCGGGGCCGCCTTGTTTATTACGAGCGTGATTTCACGTGTCGATATCATCCGCATTACCTACGCCAACCTACCGTTCATTGCCGTGATGCTGGCGGTGCTGCTCGCCGTGATTGTCTGGCCTGCTGGCATGGTCATGAGCGTACCCCGCTGGTTCGGCCTTTAACCCAAGACTAATAACCCAACCGCACAGCCCACAGGAAGAAGCAACCATGAAAAACCAACAGTTCCTTGACGTTATCTATACCCATACGGAAGGCGAGCCAACCTGCATTGTGCATGCTGGCATTCCCTACCCGTATGGCAGCAACATTCTATCCAAACGCGCTTATTTGAAAGAGCACCACGACCATGTCCGCACTAGTCTGATGCGTGAACCCCGCGGCCACCAGCACATGTTTGGTGTTTTTCTAACCCCACCTTCCGATGAACATCATGACGCTGGCATGCTATGGATGGATGGCGAACAGTTCGTCGACATGTGTGGTCACGGCACCATAGCCCTTTCCATGGCGATGGTTTCTCACCGCTTGGCGCCCCCAGCACAAGAAGACGGCATGACACGCATCCGTTTTGAAACTACCGCTGGCACCGTCGTCTCGGAGGTCAAAGCCGATGCCGACAAAGTGCATTGGACTCGCTTTGAAAATGTGCCCGCCTTCGTGATGGAGCAGGACATTCCTGTTGACGTTCCGGGGCTGGGTACACTAAAGGCTGACCTGGTATTTGGTGGCAACTTCTTCGCTATCATTCGCATTCCATCTGACAAGCAACCCATCTGCCCCGAAAATGGCAGTTATTTTTCGATGGCGGGAGAGGCGGTCAAGGCAGAATTGAATAAACGCATGACGATTCGTCACCCCGTACATGCTCACATCAATGGTCTGAATTTCGTTACGTTCTGGCATGAGGGAACGCAGCCAGATTCACTTTACCGCAACGTCCATGTGTTCTCAGGCGGCAAGCTGGATCGCTCGCCTGGTGGCACTGGAACCAGCGCCATGATGGCCATGTTTCACGCACGAAATGAACTGGAAGAGAACAAGGAAATTTACTCGGAAGGCCTGCTGGGAAGCGGCCGTTTCACTGGCAAAATATTGGGTAAAACCGAAATTGGTGGTTATTCTGCCATTCGTCCAAGCGTGCAAGGCACCGCTGAACTGATCGGTTATGCCAAATGGCTGATTGATGAGAGAGACCCCGTGGGTCGCGGCTTTATGATTGGTTAACGCGATCTCCCCCCTAAGTCGTTCTCAGGGGGGAGATAAACACACTACCCTTTTACTGCCAACCCCGCGTCCTCGACGGGCTCCTCTTGCAACTCCTCGCCTTCACTACGGGCTATCACGGAGGTGCCGACCAAGTCGCCTGTCACGTTCAGCGCCGTACATCCCATTCCCACCAGTGCATCGATAGCGGTGAGCAACGCGACGGTTTCAATTGGCAGGCCCACCTGAGTAAATACTGTGGCAATCATTATGATACCGGCCCCCGGCACCCCTGCCGTGCCCACCGACACTAGCGTGCCGATCAACACTATTTGCACCATGCTGATGAAATCCAGCGGTGCACCAATCACGTTGGCGGCAAACACCGCCGAGATGGCGATACGAATCGCCGCTCCATCCATATTTAAAGTAGCCCCTAACGGCAGACTAAAACCATAGATGCTTTTGGGAATTCCTAAGCGGTGGGCAGCATTAACCGTTAGCGGTAACGTACCCGAGCTACTCTGGGTAGCAAACGCCGTGGCCATGGGCGTACGGGCTTCGCGAAAAAAGGTGCGCAGCTTCACGCCAAACAGCCGCATGATGCCGCAATAAATCAGCAGCTGGGTTGCCAGGGCGATATAAAGCACAATCACCATATCGCCCAATGAGAGCAGCGTTGCCAACCCCTGCTGACTCACCGTTTCGGCGACAATCGCAAACACGCCGATGGGCACGTAGTGCAATACCCCCGACATTACTTTTAGAGTGACCTCGTTTAGCGCTTCAATCACCCCATAAAGGCGTTCCCCCATGGCATGCTGGCGCTCCGACTGGCGCATTTTTAGCAGCGCGATGCCAAACACCAGCGCCGTAAAAATAATGCCCAACATGTTGAGTTCGGCAAACGCACCAATAATATTATCCGGCACTATATTCAGCAGCGTATCGACAACGCCTGGATTCTCGGGCACCGAGAAACTGGCACTCTCATCCAACGTCATACCGCTGCCGGGACTAAACAACGTGGCAACCGCTAAGCCCACCATGATCGCCAGCGCTGAAGAGGTAAGGTAATAACCAAACACCTTGCCGCCCACGCGGCCAGCTCTTCCCTCCCGGGACTGATTCACCCCCACCATCAGCGTAAACAGTACAATGGGGACAATCAGAAAAGTAAGCAGCCGTAGCAGCAGGTCACCCAGCGGCGCTAGCCACGCAGCCACTGTCTCACCACCAATAAGCCCAACGACAACGCCCAGAACAAGCGCAACAGTGACGCGTAAAATCAACGATGCCTGAGCATAGGCCTTCCATATACGAGTCATTTGCGTCCCTACAGATTTGAAGAAGTTGGTTGGTCTAATTTGATAAGCGTACATCACACTCTATTAGTGTGGCACAGCGATATCTACCAGGTGAGTAGGCGGCAATAAATCAAGGCTTGCCTTCATGGTACGCACCTCCTCTGCTGGTGGGCGGCCAAAGAAGCGCTTGAATTCACGACTAAACTGGGAGGGGCTTTCATAGCCCACTCGGCTAGCGGCCGCGGCAGCCGTCAACCCATCACGTATCATTAACAGCCGAGCATGGTGCAAGCGGGTGGATTTAATGTACTGGATAGGTGAGGTCTGGGTGACCGCCTTGAAGTGTACGTGAAAGGCTGGCGCACTCATGCCAGCTTCATTCGCCAGGCTTGCTACTTCCAGCGCATCGGCATAGTTAGCATGAATACGGTTGAGCGCCTTAGCAATTTTACCAAATTGCCCATAATGGGAGAGCGCTGTTCGAACACTGCCGCCCTGCTCTCCCGTCAATACCCGATAGCAGATCTCCCTGACAATAAAAGGGGCAAGAATATGCGCATCCGTTGGTGAGGTAAGCGCATTCAATAAACGTAATGTCGCATCTGCCAGCGGCTCTTCCAGCAGGCTTGAAAGCATGCCGCGCGGCGCCTCAAACCCATACTCGCCTGACGCCTCCAACATCGTCACCAATTCGGCGATTACCACCGCATCCAGGCGGATAGCAATACCCAGCATTGGCTCGTCAGGGCTGGCTTCTGTTTCCGAAGTAAACGGCAAGGGTACTGATAGCACCAAATAGCGCTGCGCATCGTAGATATACACCTCATCTCCCAAATAGCCACGCTTTCGGCCTTGGCAGATGATGACGATACTCGGCTCGTAGAGCACAGAGGTGTTTTTAAGCGGGCGGTTAGAACGCATAAAGCGTACGCCATCCAGTAACGACTGGGTATATCCCTCGTGTGGTGCGAGTTGGTATAAGCATTCGACGATATTGCTGTAAACCACAGAATCGCTCTTCAGTGTCATGTTAACCACCTTGGTCATGCGTGCCGCACCTGAATCAACTCTAAGAGCCAATAACATCATAAGAGCAATATACATGCTGTGTTGCTTGTCTCGCCGCCCACCTTTAACAAACAAATAGGATTAGGCAAGCATGCAATAGGATCGCCTATACAGATGCCAGCCGCAGCAGCTTAATCTTCTCTGGGTACCCACCACCCTTAGGATTATCCAATGACTGCTTTAACAACCCCATCTTCCAAAGTCGTTTTACTGCCGGTGCCAGCAGCGGCATCGGTGAAGCCACTGCTCGCTGGCTTGCAGGTCAAGGGCACCGTTTGATTATTGGCGCACGCCGAACTGATCGGTTGGAAGCATTGACCCACTCCCTTCGCGAAGAGGGCGGCAGCGTGGATTTCCAGGCGCTGGATGTCACCGACCTTAAAGACATGCAGGCGTTTGCGGATTTCGCGATCAACACCCACGGCCGCATAGATGTCATCGTCAACAACGCGGGCGTCATGCCCCTATCGCCTTTGGCAGCGCTCAAAGTAGATGAGTGGAACCGCATGATCGATGTCAACATTCGCGGCGTACTCAATGGTATCGCCGCTGTTCTGCCTACTATGCAGGCCCAGGAAAGTGGCCAGGTGATCAACATCTCCTCCATCGGTGGCCTCACTGTTATGCCCACCGCAGCAGTCTACTGCGCCACTAAATATGCGGTGCGCGCTATTTCCGATGGGCTACGTCAGGAAACCGACAAGATACGCGTGACCTGTGTCTACCCCGGGGTAGTGGAATCAGAGCTGGCCAATACCATCACCGACTCTGAAACCGCAAAGGCAATCGACCTTTTCCGCCAAATTGCCCTCAAGCCCGAAGCGATCGCCTCCGCCATTGCGCATGCCATCAACCAGCCCGATGACGTGGATACCAGCGATATCGTCGTACGGCCTACGGCGAGTCACTAACTGCGCGTCAGGTGCTGTCCGAGCTTTTGGCCAAACGTAAACATTAGCACGAGCGATATTCATGTAAGAAAACAAGCTTCCCATTTACTGGAAACGTGCCCTGATGGTCGCTGGCATTATCACTACTTTCCAGCGACCACCTCTAATAGAGGCTCTCACTGCGCCCCATAGGCAAGACAATCCAGAAAGGCTTTGACACGCGCTACAATTCATGACAATGTAGCGCCAGTTGGTTAGCAAGCAAGCATGGTTTCAGAAGTGTACGAAAAAGATTTAGAAATGTACGAGATAGACGTGTACAAAATCTTTCGGCAAGACTGTAATTGTATTCCTTGTTTTATCCGCTATTAATCTGGGTGATACCAGGAACTTTACAAAGCGCTTTGCGCGAAAGGATTTTTACTATGTCTACTGGCACAGTTAAGTGGTTCAACGATACTAAAGGCTTCGGTTTTATTGCTCCTTCTGACGGCGGCGATGACCTGTTTGCCCATTTCTCTGAAATTCAAGCAGACGGCTTCAAAACCCTGCAAGAAGGCGCTAACGTTTCTTTTGACGTTACCCAGGGTAAGAAAGGCCTTCAAGCTTCAAACATCAAGCAAATTTCCTAAGCCCTAGCGCTTAAGAATTTGCTCGAACCTTCTAAGGTTCGGATAACAAGGCCCGCTTATGCGGGCCTTGTTGCGTTTGGGCATATTAAAACTGCGCGTTTAGAGCAGACTAAAGGGAAGCTGCGTTTGCACTACCCTTCTATATTCGCATGTACATCACTATTCGCACATCCACCGTCACCACCAGCACCTCAAGTGCCGCTGCGCGATCACGCCCCTCAGGGCTGGCTCGGTAAAGATGCGGCGTCATCGCCAACAGATCGGCAATTTCCTCACTTCCGATTAGTGCAATTGAGTAGCTTACCCTCTCGCTGCCATGTTGAATAAAGCCATCGGGCACTACCGTCTCACTCGCACGTTCAGCTTTTAACGTGGGGTAGATAATCTCCCGCAGCTCCCTCAAGTGATTAGGCCCCGCTTCAACCTGCAGTAGTACGCCACCGGTTTTCAACACACGAGCAAACTCGCTTACTACTGGAAAGCCAAACATACACAGCACGCTATCCAACGTTCCCGCCTGCACCGGCAAGTGCGCATTACTACCCACGACCCAACTGCTTAGCGGTGCCTGCTTAGCATCCTGTTTTGCTGCGGCCAATACCGCCCATTTAGAGATATCCAGCCCCATCAGTGAAAGTGGCTGCGCGTTAGTCGCCGCGTCAGCTAATTGGCGAAGGTAATAACCTTCACCGCAGCCCGCATCCAGGCAGCTAAAAGGCAGTCTGTCTGCCTTTTGAACCTCGGCATGGCCCAACACAGCATGACTGACTGCCTCCGCAATGGGTTGATAGTACCCCGCGTTAAGAAAACGCTGGCGAGCAGCTACCATCGCCTTGCTATCCCCCGGATCGTGGGAACGCTTTTGCTGCACAGGCAGTAAATTAACGTAGCCCTGCTTAGCAATATCAAAGCTGTGGCCATCAGAGCATCGCCAAACACTAGCCGACCAACTGAGTGGTTTTCCGTCTAGCGGGCACGCCAGTGCTTGAAAAGGGGTGATGCTCATATCGGTGTCTTCGCAAAGGTAGATGGGTGCATGCGTTTAGCGAGTCACCAGAATGATGCCAACTAAAATAACGCCACCGCCGATTATAAAATTAATACTCAGCGGCTCATTGAGCAGCAGTGTACCAAACAGAATACCGAAAAGCGGCGCCAAGAAAGAAAACACGCCTAACTGCGAAGCGCGGTAGCGGCGCAGCAAGGTAAACCATAACAGCAGCGCAGCAAACGAAATGATCAGCGTCTGAAAGCCAAGGCTGGCTAACGCCATTGGGGTAAACTGCGCGCTCATTAGCTGCCCGGATATAGCCGCCAACGGCAGGAGCAACAACGCCGTCACGCTCAGTTGATAGCTCAGAGTGAGCTCTGCTGGCGCCTCAGAAAGCGAAGTCTTGCGGATCACGACGGTCGTGGCCGCCCATGAGAGGCCAGCGAGCAAGCCCAGCGTATCCCCAATAAGAATCTCGGTGCTGTAAGCACCGCTTGGCGCCATGGCAACCACCATTCCCAGAAATGCCAAGCCAACGCCCCACCACTGGCGAATGGAGAGCTGCTCGCCAGGTACCCAAAGATGCAAACCCAGGGCAGCGAAGATGGGCGCAGTATACAGAAAGACCGACATGTGGGACGCCAAGGTATAGGTTAATCCCCAGGCGATAAAAGCGAACTCAGCCGCAAACCCCAGGCCCACCAGCAACCCAGGGCCCCAATGATGACCCACATCCGCCCAGCGAATACCGCGCCAAGAAGCCAGCCCGCCGACCAGACACACCGCCAAAGCTGAGCGCAGGGCCATCTGCACCACGGGTGAGATATCCTCAGCCACACCCTTGATCGCCACCTGCTGAAAACCCAACACCAGGCAAAATAGCAGCATCAACGATGCTGCCGTTGCGTCCACTGACTTTCGCTGCGATCGACCAACCATGCAGACAGTGTGGTTGTTGGAGGCTATTCTTTGATTACTCATTGCGGGCTCCTATAACATATAGGTGCCCATTGCAGCAGTAAGCGTCATTGCATACAAACGATTACTTATCGACCCTAGGCTTATGAAAACTCACTCTATGAGAATAGAAAGGCTACCGCTGAATGCATTGCGCGCGTTTGCCGAGGCCGTGCGAGAAAATAGCTTCAAAGCCGCCGCTTATCGCCTCGGGGTGACGCCTGGCGCCGTTAGCCGACAGGTCAAACAGTTGGAAGGCCACTTAGGCGTGGTGCTGTTTGAGCGTCATGCCAATGGGGTATGCGTTACCGAAGCAGGCCGGGTACTGGCTGAAGATGTGCAGGCAGGCCTTTTGCGCATCGCCAGCGGTGTACAGAACGTCACCGAGCGCTCAGAAGAGGCTTTTCGATTGTTACTGAGTGCACCGCCCTCCTTTCTACAACTCTGGCTACTCCCCCGCTTACCCCGCTTTGAAGCTAATGAACGGCAAATAGAAATCTCTCTGGATGCCGAGGCGCGCTTAACGCCACCGCTGTGGTTGCCCAACAGGGCACGCTTATCATTGCGCTATGGCCAGGGCCCTTGGCCCGGTGTCACCAGCCTGCGCCTGTTTGAAGACACGTTATTTCCGGTTTGTTCGCCCTCTCTATTAGCGCAGGCAAACATGCAAACCCCCGACGATTTGCTGGCACAGACACTGCTCACCGTGGATTGGTGCAGCCACGCAGGCCACCCCATTCCAAGCTGGAGCGATTGGTTTAAAAGCGCCAGCGTAGAGCTAAACAAGATGCCCAACCAGCGGCAATACTCGCTTTACAGCTTGGCTCTCGATCAGGCCATTGCCGGGCAAGGCGTGGTACTCGCCAGCTACCCATTGGTGGCTGACCGGCTAGCGAGCGGTGTTTTGGTACGCCCCTTCGCGGAACACTATCCACTCGCTTCTCCGTTCGCCTACGAACTGATTCTGCCTAGTGATGGAGAAACGCCACCAGCGGTAGCACGCTTCGTCGAGTGGCTAGAACAAGAGGCCACTCTCTTCCGGAACACATCTACGTAGCGTTGGGAACTACTTGGCCTCCCCGCTTGTAACCCTGAAACAGCCCATACTGCCACTGCCGTACCGCCAGCACCGAAGTCGTGCCAAACCGCTGATGAATGGGTAGCCCGCTCTCTCGTTCGCATAGCGCATGAAACTCTTTCGCCAGGCGCTGCATGGTCTGCTGCCATTCAGCATTACCCGCAGAGGATAATAGGCCATTGAGGACAATGAGCTTTTCGCTGTCACTATCAAAACGGGAACGGAAAAACTCGTTGGCGATATGCTGCTGAAAGAAACGCTGTATCGGCCCGTCCGCCCGCCAGCGGAAATTGGCGGCTACCCTACGTCTGATCCGGTTATCGGGAAGTAGATCAATAAGCTTAAGCCGCTCAAGCTTCAGTAACTGCCGGATACACTCTGCTTCACTTAGCTGGTACTGGTGATGAATTTCGTCGAAGCTATAGCCATTGATGACGCAGACAGCCACCAGAAACAGCTCACGATCATCCACAATACTCTGCTCTTGGGCATGGGTTAGCGCCTGCAAACGCTGCTCGTCAGCTTGCATGGTCTGCACCAGCTCGGCGAATTCGATATTCAACTGGTCACAGATGCACTCCAGCCGCGATAGCGTAAAGTGCTTCTCTGCGAACAGCCGCTTCACGGAGGCCTCGCTCAGCGCCAGCCACTCTGCGACATCAGCATAGGTTTTACCCTGAGCGCGAAGCTGGCGCTTTAGCGTTTCAATCAGCGAATCGGCTTGGGACATAGTAACCTCTAAAGCGGCATGAAAAGACATCACACACAAAAGTATTAAATAATGATACCAAACAGCACCTATGACACAACTTTGTGCAAATGAGTTGCAACCAGTAAGCCTCACAGAGAAAGTGCTACGACTTCCAGGGATTAAGAAGGCTAAACAACGATGCATCGACTACTGCACTTGAAGGGCGCTTTGCCCTATTTGATCGCTATTTTCCTCAATGCCTTTGTGGATCTGGGCCACAAGATCGTCATTCAGAACACGATCTTCAAAAGTTACGATGGCGAAGCACAGGTCGTGCTCACCGCACTGGTCAATGGACTTATCCTGCTGCCGTTTATTTTACTGTTCAGCCCGGCGGGCCATGTAGCTGACAGCTACCCCAAGGTACGCATTCTGCGTACATCGGCCTGGGCCGCCGTCGTGGTCTCACTGGGCATCACCGCCGCTTACTACCAGGGCTGGTTCTGGTTGGCTTTTTCCATGACGCTGCTGCTGGCGATTCAATCAGCCTTTTACTCACCGGCCAAATACGGCCTGGTAAAAGGGCTATTCGGCAAGCCGCGCTTGGCGGAAGCCAACGGGCTGATCCAGGCCGTCACGATTGGAGCCATTCTGGCGGGCACCGTGGCGTTTACCGCGCTGTTTGAAACCTGGATTACCCCTGATGATCAAACCCCAGCGCAGCTGTTGCGCCAAATAGCCCCTCTGGGCTGGCTGCTGGTGCTCAATAGCGCCATCCAGGTGGTGGCGCTTTACCGCCTTCCGCTTGATAACACCACTCGGTCAGATATACCGCTGACCTGGCAGCGCTACATCAAGGGCACTGCCCTAAAAGACAATCTGAGGATTATCGCTCGCCAGCCTGTCATCAGGCTCTCCATTATCGGCCTTGCCACCTTTTGGTCAGTGGGCCAAGTGCTGCTGGCGGCCTTTCCTGCTTATGCCAAAGATGCCCTGAGTATCGATAACACCTTAGTGCTTCAGGGAATTCTCGCCGCTAGCGGCATCGGAATTGCGCTTGGCTCGCTATTCGCCAGCAAACTTTCCCACAACCGTATTGAAACCGGCTTGATCCCCGTAGGCGCTATTGGGGTGGCCGTGGGTTTATGGTGCTTGCCGCTGTTGACCACACCCGTTGGCCAAGCGCTGAACTTTGTGTTCATCGGCATCATGGGTGGGCTGTTCATCGTGCCGCTCAATGCGCTGATTCAGTTTCACGCCGCCGACAACGAGCTAGGCACCGTACTGGCCGCCAACAACTGGATTCAAAACATCGCCATGCTGGGCTTTTTGGTGCTCACGGCGCTGTTCGCGTTGGCGGGAGTGAATAGCCACTACCTGCTGCTACTTATCGCTACCGTGGCCATGGTGGGCGGTGGTTACACCATTGTTAAGCTACCCCAAAGCTTGGTGCGCTTTCTGTTGAGCTTCCTGCTGACACGCCGCTATCGCGTAGACGTCCATGGCTTGCAGAACCTGCCCGCCCAGGGCGGCGTGCTGCTATTGGGCAACCATATCAGCTGGGTGGATTGGGCCATGGTACAGATCGCCAGCCCTCGACCGGTGCGTTTCGTGATGCTCAGATCGGTTTACCAGCGTTGGTACCTGCGCTGGTTCTTCAAAGCCTTGGGCTGTATTCCCATCGAGCGTGGCAGCGGTGCCGAAAAGGCCCTAGCCGGTGTTGCTGAACAGCTCAACGCAGGCGAAGTGGTGTGCCTGTTTCCTGAAGGGGCGATCAGCCGCACTGGTCAACTGGGCGAATTCCGCCGCGGTTACGAGCGTGCCTGTGACATGGCAAATCCAGACGTCAAAATTGTGCCCTTCTACCTGCGAGGCCTGTGGGGCAGCCAGTTCTCCCGATCTTCCAGCAAGCTTAAAGAGCTGCGTAATGCGCCTCTGCATCGCTCGGTAGTGGTCGCCTTTGGCAAGCCGCTGCCCAAGGACACCCCCGCCGATGTGCTCAAACGACGTATTTTTGAGCAGGCTACCCGCTCTTGGCAGCGGGCCATGGGCGAGCTCCCGAGCCTGCCTAACGCCTGGATTCAAAGCGTTAAGCGCCGCCCTAGCGACCTTGCCCTGGCCGATACGCTGGGCCGCTCACTCAGCGCAAGCCAAGCGCTCACTGCCAGCCTGCTGATGGCAAAACGACTTCGCAAGCTCAACCCAGGGCAGAACGTTGGCTTACTGCTACCTACCAGCAGTGCCGGGGTTATCGCCAATATGGCCACGCTGCTAGCGGGTAAAACGGTGGTGAATCTTAATTACACCGCCGACCACGAGGCGCTGACCTCTGCCCTTTCCCAGGCGGAAATCGCTACCGTCTTCACCTCACAGCGCTTTGTGAAGAAGCTCGAGCAGCGCGGGCTCGACGTTAGCCAATTGCTTCGCGCGAAGCAGGTGGTTCTTTTAGAAGACCTGCAGGCCACGATTGGCCGTGGCGAACGTTTGAGTACCTGGCTGGCGGTGAGAATACTGCCGACTTGGCTGCTACAGCGCTGCTTCTGCCACGGCCACGATGCCGACGCCACCGCCGCCATCCTGTTCTCCAGCGGAAGTGAAGGCGAACCCAAGGGCGTGATGTTGAGCCACCGCAACCTGATGGCCAATATCAAGCAGACCTCTGACGTGCTCAACACCCAGAGCAACGACGTTGTAATGGGCTCACTGCCGCTGTTCCACGCCTTTGGCCTTACAGTGACTCAACTGCTACCGCTGATTGAAGGGCTGCCACTGGTGTGCCACGCCGACCCCACCGATGCCCCCGGCATTGCAGGCGCTATTGCCAAGCACAAAGCCACTATCATGTTCGGCACCTCCAGCTTTTTAAGGCTGTTTGTGCGCAGCTCAAAAGTGCATCCGTTAATGCTGGAAAGCTTGAGGGTGGTGGTTGCCGGAGCTGAAAAGCTCGACGAAAACGTGCGTAATAGCTTTGCGCTGAAATTCCACAAGCCTATTTATGAAGGCTACGGTGCCACGGAAATCGCCCCAGTCGCCTCAGTGAATCTGCCCGACGCCATGGGCGTTCACTATCAACAGGTGCAGCGGGGCAGCAAAGCAGGCACCGTCGGTATGCCGTTACCCGGCACCAGCTTCAAAATCGTCGACCCTGACAGCTTTGAAGAGCTGCCGACCGGTGAGGCCGGTATGATATTGATTAGCGGCCCGCAAATAATGCAGGGCTATCTCAATGACCCCAACCGCACAGCCAAGGCGCTCCATGTGATCGATGGCCACCGCTGGTACATAACGGGGGATAAAGGCTTTATCGATGAAGATGGCTTCTTAACCCTGATTGACCGCTACGCCCGCTTTGCCAAAATAGGCGGTGAAATGATCAGTCTCAGCGCCGTTGAGGCAGCAGTTAAAGCGGCTCTGGAGGATACAGACACCGCACTGATGGCGGTGAATATTCCCGATAGCCGCAAGGGCGAGCGCATTGTGCTGCTTTCAGAAACAGCGTTAGACGCCAAAACCGTCAAAGCCACTATGCTCGCTAACGGTACGCCACCCATGATGATCCCCAGCCATTGGTTTACGGTAGAGACCATCCCTCACCTTGGCTCTGGAAAAGCGGACTTTGCAGGGGCGAAACGTTTGGCCCAAGCACTAATAGAGGAAGAACTGAAGCATTAAAAGCTAGTGTTGGAGTGAGATACTGTACAGCAAAGCCCAAACTCAATATGCGCTGTGCAGTATCGAGCTCTTCTTAATAAATCAGTTCTAAAATCAGCAGGCCGCTTAGCTTAGCCATTGCTCAATCAGCAGCATGACTTCATACCTGATATTACATTTTCAGCGCCACTTGACCTCAAGTTAACTTTAGGTTTTAGGCTACCTTAGTCGGAAAAAAACCACTGGAGCTCTTATGCGCTTATTCAGAGTCGTTAGTAAAACTATTTGGGATCAAACTCAGCAACTTGGCTATGTACCCCGCTGCGGAAACGACCATAAGCTCGACTGCGTTCATTTGAATGTTGAAGAAGCTGTTCTTTTTATCGCCAACAAATACTTCGTCTATGCAGAAGCACCGTTGGTGTTAGAGATTGATGATGCGCTATTTAACGACCGTATTGAGTGGTTGCCACCCAGTGATGAGCAGCCCTGGCTGCAACCGAGAGCGCATATCGACAACCTGCCCCAAGCAGCCATCATCACCGCCATACCTCTTAGCTACCGAGATGGGCTTTTTGGATGGAAAAATGAGGAACAGTGACTTACAGGTGTTTTGAAAAGAAATCTAGCAGCAGCCCATAGTGCTTATTCTGCCCTGAGCTACTAGGTATATGATCTTCACCTTCGTAGTAGTGAACTTCTGGGGAGCGGCCATGCTCGCGCAGGCGTTGTTCCAGGCGTTTGGTCATTTCCACCGACCACATTCGGTCTTTGGTGCCATGGGAAAGTAGTAGCGGCCCAGGGTAGCGTTCGATTTCGATCGGCGTGGTCGGTAGCAAGCTTTCGTGACTGTCACGCCATGTCCAGGCGCGTTTGCTGACGTCCCAGGCTTGCCAGCCTGGATCCCCTACATCGCGAAAACTACGTGCATCAAAGGCCCCGCACACAACATCCGGCGGGCTATGCGCAGCGATGGCATCAGGTGCGCCCTTGATCTTATCTCTTGCCATTAGGGAAGCGAGCAATAACGCATGCTCGGCACCGCGTGAAATACCATAAAGCCCTACCCGCTCATCAGCGAACTGGAATTCTCGTAGGGCTTTAAATGCCTCCACGCTGCGATCCAGTGGGTAATCGATAATATGCCCCGCATTCCATGCATTACCGCCGCTTGAGTAGCCATAAGGGAACGCCAAGAAGCCATGGGCGGCGAATAGCATCGCATCACGATGGCTCCACCCCGCCCATGCGCCTTCAGAACCATGCAACAACATGACGGCTGGAAAAGAGTCATGGCCCGGTGGGCCATAAGTAACGCCCCAGCCGGGTAGCAAACGCTGCACAATATTTAACGACATTTAGACAACCACTCATTCACCATAAATTTCTCTGCCATCACCATGCTATTCATTTCGAATTTATGCGATGCCGTGCCCCAGCATCGTATAAAGTTTAACTAGCATAGTAGCTAAAAATGACGCTTCCATCGCATTAGAATATTATGGATCATTAGACTTTAGCCGACACCCAGGATATTACTATGCACCAGCCAATCGCTGTTTTCGACGCTGGCATTGGTAGCTATGCCATTGTTGCCGAGATACATAAGCGCCTTCCCAAACAGGATATTGTTTATTTCGCTGATCGGGCGAGCTTTCCTTATGGGAGCAAAGGGCGTGAAGAGCTACTCGCTGTCATGCATCGCACACTGCGTTTTCTTGAGGGCTATGCACCCTCTGCCATCGTCATCGCATCGAACGCACCGTCTATCATGGTGCTGGATGACGTTCGCCAAAGCACCTTGGTGCCATTGTTCGGCGTCTACCCGCCCATCGAAGAAGCACTCGCTATGTCGGCGAGCGGCAAGATCGGCATCATGGGGGTGCATTCACTCATCGAAAGCTCGCCGCTCAAGCAGTTCATAGCTCGCCATGCACCCCACCCGGAGAATGTCAGCCTGATCAATGCTTCGTCCATGGTGGAGCTTGTCGAGAATGGCTCCTTTCTCTTCGACCCAAAAGCGACGCAGAAAGCGGTCACTGCTTTTATCGACAGCGTCTTCCGGCAGCACCCCGATATCGACACGCTGACACTTTCCAGCACGCATTTACCATGGCTTCGCTCCTTCTTCGAAGCGGCGAGACCCAGTTGCCGATTCCTCGACCCCGCCGAATCGATTGTCGCTGGATTAGGCGATGGCACGCCGGGCACAGGCCAAATTCAAGGTCTGGTGACAGAAAGCGAGGCCTATGATGTTGAGACATTCCGACGTATGTTGCAGCAGTTCGGCGTCGATATACCGCTAGAGGTAGTCTAAGCGCCATAAGGCTTTATCAGGTCAAAACGCGTAGTTTTTCCCTGGGTTCTTTAAACGAGTCGGTAGCGATGCCAAACCGTTCCGAAAGCTCGCAGATTTGGCGCCAGTTCAGCTTGCGGCGCCCACTGAGAACTTCAGACACCACTGATTGAGCGCCAACTTCAGGTAGCTCGCTCTGCGCTATCCCATGCTCTTGCATAAGGTAGCGAAGTACCTCACTTCCAGACACCTCAGGCATCGGGCGATGTGCTTCATCATAGGACTCAATGATATCACCCAAGCGATTCGCCAGGCCGACAAGTGGGTGTGTCTCATCGTCACCGACAAGATCAAGAATTTCATCAAGCGCCTCGACCCGGGCATCGTATTCAGCTTCGGAATGTGGATCGCTAAGAAGAGGGGCAAGATAAACCCAGTGTTCCGTCGCTTGCTCAACGAGTGCGTGCATAGTCACTCCTTTTTCCACTTACCCTTGTCATAACAAGACTACTCTATGGATAAAATACGCAAAAGCGTTATCTTCCGCTGCACAATCCCCCTTTATTCAGATGGTTTCACCTCAACACTATCCATTTCCCCCGAGCTTTTCCCTTGCGACCCGCGGGCGATATCGTTGTGACTGATAACCACAATTTCACGTGGCCACCACTCTGGATGGTTATCGCGGATAAACGCCAACAGCTTCTCGCGCAAATTCATTTCCGCTGTCCAACCCGCCAAAGGGTCTGAGGTCATGAGGTAACAGGTGACGGTTTGCGCCGTTCCTGTTTGTGCCGTTACGTAGCAGAGCAGCTTATGGTGTTCGATAACGCTGTCTTCTTCTTTGGCGACCTCGAGAAATTTCTCTCTTAACAGTCCTATATCGGCGCTTAAGTGAAGCGTCAGCGTCAATGACCGGTACATCTTGGTACTTTTTACCGACAAATTGTCGAATGGCTTAGAAGTAAAATAGGTAACGGGCACAATCAAACGCCGCTCATCCCATGACCTCAACCGGATAAAGGTATAAAAAATACCTTCGACATAGCACCACTCGTCTTCAAAGATCACCAAATCGCCAATGCGAATGGGTTTAGCAAACGATAACTGAAATGAAGCGAGGATATTGCCAAGTACCGTTTGGCCCGCCACACCCACTAATACGGCCAATACACTGGCAGACGCCAGAATCGATAAGCCAAGAGTTTCGAAAAGCTGAACCTGACCCAGTATGTAGATGGATACGCCAGTAACGGTGATCAGAATAATGACCCGGCGCAACGCGTAGAGCGACGTTAGCAGTCTGCGTTCGTCTCTGGGCTTGGTATCATCGATTTCCCCCACAATACGCCGCGTTAAACGCAGCATAATGGTATCCACTAAGCGCAACGCAACCGTGCCGACTCCCCAGGCCAAAATACTGATGAGTAAAACTCGGAAGGTCGTCGTGGCAACCGCTGAAAACGACACTACATAATCCAGTACCATCTGGGTAACCAGCGACATCGCAATCAGCGCTCCAGGCATACCGATTTGGCTGGCAAAAATGCTCGACACCCCTGAAGGTAACCATTTCGACATCAAGCCGATCAGACGGTGAACTCCCCACCCTACGAGCCCGATGAATAGCACAAACAAGGGAATCGCGATCCATTCCCAAATTCTCAGGATGCCAAACGAGGCCTGGAAGCGTTCGGGAATATAGCCTTCCAACGCTGAGGGGCCGTACTGCTCATAAAGCGCCGGAATATAAGACACACTGATAGGCATGATCAGCCAGACTGGTTCCTGCTCCCCCACGCGGTAGCGACCCAAGCGAATATCGTAGGTTTCCCCGTCGGCTTTTAAAGAGGAGACCTCAACGTTGCGACGTGTCTCGCCAACACGGGGGTTTTGGCCTGCGGGATCTTCAATCACCGCGTCTTCGCGACCGGGCAGACCGGAAACGCTCAACCAATCGCCGCGTTGAAAAACCTCTGCCAGTTGCCGGGCGAGTTCACTCCCCTGCTCGCGTTGTTCATCCTCTGAGAACTCGGAAAGGTTGAGCATATGGGCAGCGGCCTCATACTCCTCCTGATCCGTTAGCTTCAGAAAACTCCTGATCGATTCTCGCGGTGTTACTCGGTTTGCCTCTTCGGGAGGTTCACCAAGCCCCGTATTTAACGCATCGATGGTAAACCACCGCTCACTTTCGCTCTCTCCTCCTTGAGTTTGTGCCGCGCATAGGTTGGAAAAGGTCAGCGCCATCACCAACAAACCCCATGCGCGCCACGAGCTGTTTGCTTTCATAAATGCCTTATTCATTGAAGTGGGTCAGTTTGACTACCCACCGACCGGCCCTATCGAGCCAGTCCAGCGTCATTACTGGACTATCCATGTCAGTGGAGGAACAAAGTACAGCCTACCTTACTGAATGAAGCAAGACAGAATGCAATAGTGAAAAGTGAGATGAGAACAGCTCGCCAGATAAAGTAAATTTTACTTAACGCTTTCTCCTAACTTAGTTAATTCTGCATTGTATAAAGCCACCAGCAAGGGCTCGTCCTTGGTATTCACCCTAAACTGACCATAACGCGCTGGCTCATAGCGCTCACCGTGCCCCTCCTGAAAGAAAAACGCATCGGTGGCAAAGCGTACCTGACCATTGCGTAGCCGGTAGCGCAGGCGTTGTTCGTCATCGCGTAAAGAAGTACCTTCATCCAAACGCTGGAAGTGAGCAATACGCTGTTCATCCAAACGCACCACCACATAGCCGTTAAGAGCTTTCAGCGAGTCTTCATCACGCTCACTCTGATAAAGCGCGCTTTGAATTTGGTTACCCAGCGCAAAGTTTAGCGCCATATAGTCGCCCTGCATCAATGAGCGCGGGTCGACGGGCGCCAGCTCCAGGTAAACAATTTCTCCCTCGGATAAATGACGCTCTTTCTGCCAAACGGCCCAGTTCACCGTCACCAACACAACGACGGTGGTTAACACTATGATCCAGCGATTTCGCTTGGCTTTCAGCATCATTTCCCATGTCCTTCCACAGAGGTCGACGGACTATTTTCCGCTACGCTCAACCACTTGAGCAGCGTCCAACGTAGCGCCAGTAGCCCTCCCCCCAACACCAGCAACGTTAGAGCCTTGGTTAACAGTGTTGCGTCCAGCCAGTAGTAATAGCTGCCAATGCCCATCAGCAGAGAAAGCACTCCAAGCCCCAGCACTAGGCGATGCCCGATCGCGAACCCTAACAGTACGACGACCAAACCTTGGCCCACACTCGGTGCATAAAATGAGACCAACAGCAGCGCTAAAGGACTGAGATACAACCCCCAATGGGTTTTGGAATGAGGGATGGTATAGAGCAGCAACGCCAGAGAGAGAGTGCCACGAACACGGCGTTCAACCAGGGTGCTGACCATGCAAAAGCGTTAGTGCTCTGTGCGTCAAACCAGAAGGCAAAGGAGTGGCCGCTATGCGCTAATCCCTGCATCACCAAGAGGCCTATCAACAGGCCGTAGCCCCATGCTTGCACATCTTGAATACGGCCAGGACAGCGAAACTCATTCAGCCAGAGCAGCGCCAATGCCAACAGCACCAATCCACCCGCTGCTGGCGCCATAGTGTTCACTGCCAAAGCCATATAGAGCGCCAAGCTGGCGGCAAAGGCTGAAAAGGTGCGATGTACCTGGCTTGGCATTACCAGCGCCAGTGCGCACTGTAAGGCCAGCAGCGACCACCACAAATAAGTGGACACATTCCAGAACTCGACCAGCGCCCACGCTATTAGCAGTTGCCCGGCTAAGCTAACCGCAAGCGCCAAGTGCTCGAGCACATCACCGCGAGCTTTGCAAAACAGCCCATAAGCCGCACCGATCATCACAAGCCCCAGGCCCAACGACGCGGCGGGGCTCTCCACCACGAACACCACGCCCATGGCGATAAAGCCGAGCAGAAATAGCGCCGCTAACCAGCCTGAAAAGGCCTGCAGCGCACGTACAAACCAAGGCGTTTGCAACTGCGCTGGGGAGGTAGGCTCGTTTAACGGAATACCCGCTTGGCTCAGCCTAACGCTTAAATCATTAACGTTGTTCGTCACTGGGAAATCTCCCGATGTAGACGCTTTAGCCATACCACGGCCCCAGCGCCCATCGCCAGTACCGCGATGGTGATCAGCAGCAGACTTCCCTCCTGCCAATCGCCTTCCCAGAGCAACAGCCTGGCAAGCAGCAGTGTGGTCACCGTTAACGCCGAGACACAGCCGCCCGCGATCATAAACAGGTCAGGCCGCCAATAGCGATAAACGCCATACAGCACCGCCAGCCAGAGTGAGTAAATCGCCAGCATTGGCGACCATACGAGGCCTGCATCGACTATCAACCTCATCGTTAACAGCGTCATAGGCACCCCGCTACCCACCGCCAGCAAGCGTAGTGCCCACTGCCGTGACCAGTTCCGGCAACGAGCCCCCCATTCCCATGTCGCCAAGGCAAGGGTATTGAGCCCAAACAGCCCCCAAAGCGCGGCATCGCTACTGACCAAAACGCCAAACGGCCCGCCCCAGGTACGAAAATAGAGCCCGACGACCAAATTGAGTAACCCCAGCCACAACACCCAGAGCAGCTCAAAGCGCGCCACCCAGACCCAGGGCAGAGCAAGCAGCGCCCAGGTAAAAAACAGTTGCCAGGGGTCGGCACCGGTTTGGTACACCTGCCCGAACAACGCCAACAGCACGCCCACCAATAAAGTGGCCGAGGTTAGCGCCACACGTTGAACCATCGGGCTGGCCTTGTGCCAAACGGCGATGCCTACCGCCAGCACCATCGCTGCCTGCACCACGTCAAAGCGCAGCCAACGGCCCATCTCAGCCCAGTTATAAGCGATGAAAAACAGCACCGCGAAGGCCAGCGCCAGTCCGCCTAGCCACAGCAGTAAGCGATCAATAAACAGCGCCCAAGCGCGAGGCGAAGGGTGCAGCCCAGAAGCTTGCACTGCGCGCGTCACCTGTTCAGGCGGTATCACGCCCTGCTCAATCAGTGGTATCAGTTCACGGCGGGTAGATGCCATGGGGGCTCCCTTCTAAACGGCGCAGTGGAAACAAAGTAATCTAGGCTAAGCGCCACGATCACTCCAACTTAGTAAAGCGCAACCGAGCAACCTGCGCAGGCGGCTGGAAGGAGTCGGCTCGGGCATTTTCCCAATAGTGCTTGAATACCGTGTGCTCGCACTTTGCATTGAGCAGTTCATTGGGTTTTAAGAAGGTGAATATCTGATCGTAGGACTGAATCTCGTTTTCCGAGACACGCCGGATAATGTGTTCGGGCCCCAGCTCGCTAGGGTGGCTAAGCCCTGCGGCCCCCAGCATTTCCGCCAGCGCTTTTAAGGTATTGCGGTGGAAGTGGTAGACCCGCGCTGTTTTATCGGCAATATCCAGATGGCGGCTGCGGTTGGGGTCTTGAGTAGCTACGCCGCTGGGGCACTTGTCGGAGTGACAGTTAAGCGCCTGAATACACCCCAATGAAAACATAAAGCCCCTGGCCGAATTGCACCAATCAGCCCCTAGTGCCATGGTTCGGGCAATGTGAAAACCGGACATAATCTTACCCGCCGCGCCGATACGAATCTCCTCGCGCAGCCCGGCCCCCACCAGGGTGTTATGCACTAGCGTAACGGCTTCTGTTAAAGGCACACCTATACGATTGATAAACTCCAGCGGTGCCGCACCGGTTCCTCCTTCGCCACCGTCCACCACTATAAAATCAGGCCGCTCGCCGGTTTCTAGCATCGCCTTAACGATCGAAAACCACTCCCAGGGGTGGCCAATCGCCAGCTTGAAGCCGATCGGTTTCCCCCCAGAAAGCGAACGCAGGCGGGCAATGAATGCCATCAGTTCCAGCGGCGTCGAGAAAGCTGAATGGGCAGCGGGTGAAATCACGTCCTGGCCCATGGGGACTTCTCGCGCTTCGGCAATTTCGGCAGTTACCTTAGCCGCTGGCAATATACCGCCATGGCCCGGTTTGGCGCCCTGGGAAAGTTTGATTTCGATCATTTTCACCTGATCGGCACTGGCGTTAGCTGCAAAGCGCTCCGCATTAAACGAGCCATCGTCGTTGCGGCAGCCAAAGTAACCAGAGCCTATTTCCCAGACGAGATCACCTCCATGCTTGCGGTGATAGCCGGAAATAGAGCCTTCACCAGTATCGTGATAGAAACCACCTTTACCAGCGCCCGCATTCAGCGCCTCGATAGCGTTGCCCGAAAGCGAACCGAAACTCATTGCCGAAATATTGAAAACACTCGCCAGGTAGGGTTGGCTGCAGCGGCTACCGCCCACCCGAATCCTGAAGTCACTGTTTTCGATAGCCCGGGGAAGTAGCGAGTGGTTGATCCACTCATGCCCCGGCTGATACATATCCAGCAGGGAGCCAAAAGGCTTTTTATCACTCTCATTTTTAGAACGCTGATAGACCACAGCGCGCTGCTCGCGGGAAAATGGTCGTTCGTCAAGATCGGACTGGATAAAATACTGACGTATTTCCGGCCCAATAGACTCTAGAACATAGCGAAAATGGGCCAGAACAGGATAGTTACGGCTCACCGTTCGCCGCGTTTGGCGTAGATCATAAAGCCCCAGCCCAGCGAGCATGCCAAAAATCGCCACGCCCCAAAGCCATGCTAAAGAAAACACCACCCCCACCAGCGAAACCAACAGCAGAATCAGGCAGGCAACAAAGACGGCATTACGCAGAGGAATACGGGTCAATCCCCGGGCTTCGATCATCTGAACACGAACTCCTTATCAACAGTTCACCACAGGGGCGACCAGCTACCCCGACAGGCTCAATTTAAATCGTAAGGGTTTTGTGTAAGTTTTGGCGAACTTACTACACCCATTAATATCGAATGCTGCACTCACCTCGTATGCTACCCACAAAGGCCTTAGTGGAGACACCCAATGCTAATAAAGATTGCCAAACCGAGTGATTTACACGAATCCGATGTCACGCCGGAATCTATCTACCTCTCCCGGCGGCGCTTTATGGGCGGTATCGCAGGCCTAGGTGCAGGGCTCGCCCTATCCGGCCACGTCCGCGCTAACGACAACTACTCCGATGTACCCGAAGGCGATGCACCAGCGTGGTTAAAGGAGAAAATCAGCGAAACCCAGTGGCGAGCCGTCACCCCTAGCGATCCTGACAAAGATAAAATTGCCCCCTTTGATGACGCCAGTGGCTACAACAACTTTTTCGAATTCGGCACCGACAAGGGCGACCCTGCCCGCCATGCGGGCAGCCTGGAAACCCAGCCCTGGAGCGTGGTGGTCGATGGCGAGGTCAATAACGGCGGGCGCTTTGCCCTGGAGGACTTCGCCAAGCCCTCGCAGTTTGAAGAGCGCATTTACCGCCTGCGCTGCGTTGAGGCATGGTCGATGGTCATTCCCTGGCTGGGTATTCCGCTGGCCGATATCATCAAACGCGCCGACCCCACCAGCAAAGCCAAATACGTACGTTTTGAAACTCTGGTGGATCCAGAGCAAATGCGCGGGCAGCGCTCCTCGTTTTCGATCATTGATTGGCCCTACGTGGAAGGCCTACGCCTGGACGAAGCCATGCACCCGCTGACGATACTGGCCATGGGTATGTACGGCCGGGAATTGCCCAATCAAAACGGCGCCCCTCTGCGGCTGGTCGTGCCGTGGAAATACGGCTTCAAGAGCATCAAGTCGATTGTGCGGATATCGCTGACGGAAGAACAGCCGGTGAATTCCTGGCAGAAGATCGCCGCCGACGAGTACGGCTTTTACGCCAACGTGAATCCCAACGTCGACCACCCCCGCTGGAGCCAGGCCACCGAGCGCCGGCTGCCCAACAGCCTGTTCAACCCCAACACCATTGATACCCTGATGTTTAACGGTTACGCCGATGAAGTCGCCGAGCTCTATGCGGGTATGGATTTAAAGGAAAATTATTAATGGCCAGCCCACGTATATGGTTAGCATGGCGCGTGGGCGTGTTTCTGGCCGCGCTAGCACCGCTGCTGTTTTGGAGCTGGCAGGTGGCAAATAACGCCGCAGGCCCCGAACCGGGGCGCTACCTGCTGCTGAATATCGGCATCGGCGGGCTGTGGATGCTGCTGCTCACGCTCAGCCTTACCCCACTTACCAAGCTCACCCGTTGGAAAGGCTTTGCACTGATCCGGCGCCAACTGGGCCTATGGACACTCGCCTACGCCACCCTGCATATGCTCAGCTACGCGCTGTTTATTCTGGGGCTTAACTGGGCACTGCTTGGCAGCGAGATCGTCAAACGCCCCTACATCATCGTCGGCATGATCGCGCTGATCGGCCTTGCTGTGCTGGGTGCCACGTCCAACCGCTGGGCAATGAAGCGCCTGGGCAAACGCTGGAAACCGCTGCACAAATTTTCCTACGCCATTTTAGGGCTGGTACTGCTGCACTTCTTCTGGGTGGTGCGCGCGGATATGCAGGAGTGGGCCATGTATGCCGCCATTGCGGCGCTCATCATGTCCACTCGCCTGTCCCCAGTTGCCCGTACTCTGCCTAAACTACGCCATCGATTGAGTCGTACTTAGGGCTTGTAAGAGATATCAACCGACGAAGCCTAGCCAAGTACGCAGCGCAGATGCTTACGATAAGCCGCTTTATCGCGATCGACATCCGGCATCTTCATTACATCGTTGGCGATAAAGGTCGGCAGCGCTTCTAAGCCGATAAATTCCTGAGATTTGTGGAACGGGAAGTAGACACCATCCACACCGCGCCCTTCGAAGAAGTTGTCAGGCTCATCGAACGCTTCCAAAGGCGCGTTCCAGGTCAGTGATAGCATATAGCGACGGCCCTGCAGCAGGCCACCACTGCCGTACTGCTTGGTCGGGTCTTGGCGGCTGCGGCCATCGCTGGCGTAAAGCGAACCGTGGCCTTCTGTAAACACCTCATCAATGTAACGTTTGACGATCCATGGCGCGCCCATCCACCAGCCAGGCATCTGATACACAATCGTGTCCGCCCATAGGTAGTTCTGCACCTCAGTATCAAGATCATAGCCCTGATCAATCACCGTCTCGCGCACTTCATAGCCCATTTCCTGCAACGTACTCACCGCCACACCGTGCAACGTATTGTTGAGTTCACCGCCAGAGTGTGCAAACGCTTTACCGCCATTAATCAGCAGAATTTTCATTAATAAAACCTCTCATTATAGCCTGACATCCATGCTTATATTCTTTGGCATGGCGTTTAATGGGCGGTATTGTGAGTTCAAAGCATGCGAAAAAATAGCGACGCTTCAGCAAAACACTTTTGATTTAAAATCAACAAATATGGTATTCGCCATTAAGGCAACCGATAACGTTATGAACAGCACTCTATGAAAAGCACCCTTGAAGAACAGCAGGCCTTTGTGACGGTCGTCGATAGCGGCTCAATCACCGGTGCCGCCGAACGGCTTGGCATTACCGTTTCTGGGGTTAGCCGTGCGCTCAACCGCCTGGAGCAAAAACTCGGCGCTACCCTGCTACGTAGAACCACGCGTCGCCTAGAGCTGACCGAGGAGGGAGAAACATTCCTAAACCATTGCCGCCGTATTCTTGCAGCCGTGGAAGAAGCCGAAGAGGCGATGCTGGATCGCCACAATCAGCCTCAAGGCAGGTTACGGATCAACGCCGCTCCCAGCTTTATGCAGTTCGTGATTGTGCCGGTGATTGGCGAGTTCCGCGCACGCTACCCTGGTATTACGCTGGAACTCGACACCCACGACCGCTTTGTCGACCTGTTGGAACAGCGGGTTGATTTGGCCATCCGCATTGGCAAACTGGAAGATTCGTCGCTGCACGCCCGCCTCCTTGGCTACAGCCCGCTGCGCCTTCTGGCCAGCCCCGCTTACCTTGAACGCCACGGTACGCCGGAAAGCATCGACGACCTTCAAGATCACAGCTTGCTAGGCTTCAGCCAGCTCGATCATCTCAACCGCTGGCCACTGCGCCGCGCCGATGGCCAGCCCTTACATATTACCCCAACGCTGGCGGCCTCCAGCGGAAGTACGCTAATAGAACTGGCCATGGCAGGAGAAGGCATCGTTTGCCTTGCTGACTTTATGACCATCACTCCCCGTCACAACGGCACACTGGTGGATGTACTACCCGACTGCACAGAGCTTCAGACCCAAGCTGTGAACGCCGTGTACTACCGCCAAACCACGCTTTCACAGCGTACCCGACTGTTTATGGAGTTTTTAGCAGAACAGTTACAGGGGCAACTGCATGGAAGCTTATCCAATCACTGATTACAGCTTGCGCGATTCACTCCCTCATTCTAATTTACTTATATGCAAGGCTATTCAACGTCGCTCCAGATGTCACTTACCACATCGCTACTGAGATAAGGTGCCGCCTATGCCTCCCGCCGCCGCCCACTCTTTATTGCAGTCGCCACTAAATCACTCACACGGGGCTTGCTGTTGCGGTTCACCGTTACTACAACGCTTTCATGAGCGTGTGATGGCAGATATTACCCGCCGCCAATTCATGGGAGGAGCCGCTGCAGTAATGGCACTTTTCTCTGGTCTGCGCGCACCCACCGCCATAAGCGCTCAACCTAAACGGGCTGATGGCCCACTATTATTGACCAATCTAAGGCTATTCGACGGCAGCGGCGCGGCGTTACGCGACAACGTTTCAGTACGTATTGAAGAGCAGCGTATCCAGGCTATTTTGCCTGGTGATGCCGCACCTGAAGGCGCAGAAATCATCGACTGTGGTGGTAGCGTATTAATGCCAGGCTTGATTGATGCCCATTGGCACACGACGCTGGCGGCTATTAGCCAAGTAGACGCCATGACCGCCGATCTAGGCTATATCCATCTAGTGGCGGCTCAGGAAGCAGAGAGAACGCTGATGCGTGGCGTTACTTCAGTGCGAGATGCGGGCGGGCCATCCTTTGCACTGAAGCGTGCTATTGATGAAGGAATTGTGGCTGGACCGCGCATACTTCCAGCAGGAGCCATGATCTCCCAAACCTCCGGCCATGGTGATTTTCGAATGCGCTACGAAATCCCACGGGCCAACAACGCACCGCTTAGTGAACAGGAACGCCAAGGCGTAGCCGTCATTGCCGATGGGGAAGCAGAAGTATTACGACGTACCCGTGAACAACTCATGCTAGGAGCTTCACAGATCAAATTGATGGCAGGTGGCGGCGTGGCGTCTACCTATGACCCATTGGATAGCACCCAATTCAGCGAGCGCGAGCTGCGCGCAGCGGTGGATGCAGCAGAAGACTGGGGTACCTATGTCATGGTGCATGTTTATACCTCCCGAGGTATTCAGCGTGCATTAAGGGCAGGCGCTAAATCCATCGAACACGGGCAGCTCGCCGATGAAGAAACCGTAAGGATGATGGCAGGGGAAGGCGCATGGTGGAGCCTTCAGCCTTTCTTGCAAGATGAAGATGCAAATGTTTATCCCGATGCCGCTCGCCGCGAAGCACAACAACAAGTAGCCGAAGGCACCGTGCAGGCCTACGAGCTAGCCCAACGTTTTGATATCAAGACAGCCTGGGGCACTGATATTTTATTTACCCCGCAAAATACCCCCAACCAGCTGCGTCAATTAGTCAAGCTGACTCGCTTTTATGACCCACTTACCGTGTTGGCCATGGCGACTGGCCGCAATGGTGAGCTTCTTTCACTATCAGGATCACGCAACCCCTACCCTGGCACGCTCGGTAAAATAGAGCCGGGCGCGATGGCCGATCTACTTTTAGTAAACGGTGACCCTAGTAAGAATCTTGATTTCCTTCATGACCCTGAACGCAATCTGCGACTGATCATGAAGGGCGGACGCATCTATAAAGACAATGTATAAGGATTTCTGTGATAGCCAAATTACGCCCATTTATCACTGCCTTCAGCATCTTAGCGATAGGCTTTGCAACGAATGCCAATGCCCAAGAGGATGCTTGGCGTTTCCAGCTTACCCCTTATGTCTGGATGACGGGTTTAGCTGGCGATGTGCGTCCACTGGCGACTGCTCCTACCATTAGTACATCGCGCTCATTTAACAATGTACTTGATGATCTTGATGGTGCCTTTTTCATGGCTGGCAGCGCACGCCGCGACCGCCTAGTGCTGTTTGGTGACATTACCTGGGCATCGCTTAGCCACGAGAGCACGCTGCTTCCTGGCGTTGCTATAGAGGGCAAGCTGCGCCAACGCTCTTTAACTGCAGCAGCAGGTTATCAAGTGGTCAATACTTCGAGCCAATACTTAGATTTACTGGCGGGCGCTCGCGCTTGGCGGATCGAGGCGGAAGTGGATGTGCCCGCGCTGGGAGTTGGTGCAAGCGAGACCGAACGTTGGCTCGACCCGATTTTAGCCGCTCGACTGCGTTCCACCTGGAGCCCCCAGTGGTCAACATTAATGCATGCCGATATTGGTGGCTTCGGAGTTGGTTCTGATAGCACCTGGCAGGTAGTGGCTACCGCTAATTACCAAATCAATAAGGCGCTCCACCTATCAGCAGGCTATCGCCATTTGGCAGTGGATAGAGACGAATCGGGTACACGCATCGATATATCGATGAGCGGTCCTTTGCTGGGTGCTACTTGGCGCTTTTGAGTAGGCCAATTCTTCCCTCTTAAACCTCAGAATCATCTCTCCTGCCATAGTCCACCCACACCCGGCGGGCAATGGTGGTCAGAACGCTACGCGGCTCATGAAGTTTGCTAAAGGAAGGTGTCCTGAGCCAGATCAGCCGCCTGCTTCACCTCCAGCCTTTGGATGTCAATACACAGCCAATTTTCTCATTATTTGTCTTTCACCGACGCCATGACCCTTCCGGCATATCAATGTCGCGTTGAGCCTCATCGAGCGCCTGACGCACCCCTTCCCGATCAAACGGTATACAGTAAGCTGGTTTGGCGCGCTCAAAACGCCAGCTTTCCGCCAGCGACCCAGCATCGACAACGTCGAAGCCGAACTGTCGCACCAACCTTGCGACGCTCTCCTTAGCCGCATCGTCATCTCCCGCTATCGGTAGGGCGCGCCGGTTTCCCGAAGGCAGCGTCTGCCCACCCTTCTCCAGATCGGAGGCCAGAATCGCGTTGAATGCCTTCACGAGACGGGAGCCTGTCAAATGCTGCGCCAGCAGTCCACTCGTCGTCGCCCTGCGCTCATCCAGTTCGGGGATCGATCCATCTCGATCTGGATAGTAGTTATTGGCGTCCAGCACTATCTTGTCACGCAGTGGCTCAACCGGAAGAGTGGCATATTGATGAAAAGGAATGGCGATCAGTATAATTTCGCCGAAGCCTATGGCTTCATGCAGGGTGCCAATTTGTGCTCCAATTTTCGGCGGAATGCTGCTGAGTGTCTGCGGCCCCCGCGAGTTGCTGATCATGACGTCATGGCCTGCCGCAATCACCTGGCGTGCAAAGGCTTGTCCGATAAAGCCCGCACCAATAACCCCAATCCGCATGTCTTTCTCCCGACCGTTTTAAGATAAGCAGTACTTTATTGCGTTACTCAAACGTGATAAACAGGTCTTTATTGACTTAATAATCCACTGAGAGTTGATAATGCTGGATCGGTTAACGAGCATGGCTATTTTTGTGAGGGTTGCCGATCTTGGCTCTTTCACAGCCACCGCCGCAGAATTCGGCCTATCGACGCAGATGGTTTCCAAACACATCATGGCCCTGGAGCAGCTGCTTGGGTCGCGGCTCTTGCACCGCACCACGCGCAAACAGAGCCTGACCGAGATCGGACATCTCTATCACGAACGATGTCAGGTTATCCTTGCAGAAGTCGAGGCGGCCGAAGCGCTGACGGAACAGGCCCGGGCCGTTCCACGGGGTCGCCTCAGAATCAACGCGCCCGTCACATTTGGCAGTCAAAGCCTGGTGCCTCTTGTCACCCGCTACCTTCGTAAGTACCCAGAGGTGGAGGTCGACCTCACCTTGTCGGATCGTCTGGTCGATCCTATCGAGGAAGGTTACGAAGCTGTCATTCGCCTCGGGCCCATCAGCGACAGCACCACATTGGTGGCACGTCCGCTTGCCCCCTACCAGCTCATCGCCTGCGCCTCGCCTGCCTACTTAGCGAAGCATGGAGAGCCGGAGACGCCTGCGGATCTGGTTGAGCATGAGTGTCTGGGGTTCGCCTATTGGTTCGGCACCTTGGGCAGGCAGTGGCGCTTCAGTCGCGACAACTGCAATTTCGACGCTTCCGTGAACGGGCGGCTACAAATCAACGACTGGAAGGGGCTGCTTCGCGCAGCATTGGAAGGATTCGGCATTACATTGGGCTACGAAGCTGCATTGACGGAGGCGTTATCCACTGGGCGGCTGGTGCGCATCTTGCCAGACTATGCTGGGCCATCAAGACCAATGCACCTGCTCTACGCCGCCGATCAACGCATGACGCCGAAACTACGTCATTTCATAGACGACGTTGTGGCCACGTTCGCTTAACTTCCACCGTTACCTCGCGCCTTTGTCGTCACTCACCCAGCGGGTAAAAGCAGCGACCTGAGGATCCGCCTCCTTTACGGCATAATAAACCAACCGTAGGTGGCGCTCTTCATCAACGGTTAACGTCGTGTGCTCGAACGCTACCTCGCCTAACTCCTCAAGGTGAAGATGACGTACTCCCTGGCAAGGGGCGTTGACCTCCTGGGTTTTCCACAACTGCTTAAACTCAGGCGAGACCTTGGTTAACTCTTCGACAAGCTCATCAATGGTGGGGTCTTGCGCCGCTCGGGCAAAGTCGCGGCGAAAACTGGATAGCATTTGGCTGACCTGCGTTTCCCAGGGTGACAAGCGCTGACGCATGGCAGGGTCGGTAAATAACAACCACAGCATGTTGCGACGCTCTGGTGCATGGCAAGAGAAGTTGAACAGCTTATTGGCCGCGCTGTTCCACGCCAGCACATCCCAGCGCAAGTTCAGGATATACGCAGGTCGCGTAGGCAGGTCGTCCATCAACCTTTGAACCAGCGGCGGCACGCTGCACCAGGTTTTGCCTAGCTCAGAGGGTAAGCGCTGATGGGTAAGCAAGAATAGATGTCGGCGCTCAGCCGCATCCAGCTTGAGCGCTTTGGATAGATTGTCCAGAAAAGTGGCCGATACGCTGATATCGCGACCCTGCTCCAACCAAGTATACCAAGTCAGCCCCACGCCTGCTAAAGCGGCGACTTCTTCACGCCTTAACCCCGGCGTACGCCTTCGGCGGCCACGAGGAAGCCCCACCTCTTCTGGTGCGATTTTCTCTCGGTGCATGCGTAGAAACTCAGCTAGGTCTTCCCGCGTTCGAGTCAGCGTCCGTGGAGCGGTCATTTTATTACCTTGAATAACTTATCACTTTTAGTAATAGCATAAATAGTTAAATTGTACCCCCTTTAAAGCCTCTCCAGAATAGCCCTTCGCTGGCAAAACAGCGCTGGCGGATTCTTTTCTAATGCTTATGCCTGGAGTGCGTTATGGCTGACCAATCTCGTCTATCGGTATATCTCGTGGCACTGGGTGCGTTTGCACTTGGGATGGCCTCTTATGTGACTGCGGGGCTAATTCCCCTCATCGAAGACGCCTTTAGTGTCTCTGCGGCCACGGCTGCTCAGTTAGTCACGGCATTCACCTTAGCCTATGGCTTAGGCTCGCCTGTCGTCGTTGCGCTACTACCTGGCAAGCACCAACGCCTGGGTTTACTACTAGCGTTAGCCGTTTTTATTGTGGCAAATATCGCCAGCGCACTAGCCAACAGTTTTATATCACTCTCGATATGGCGGGCGGTCGCTGGCGTTGGCGCAGGGGTTTACCTTGCCATGGGCATTGCCGCCTCAGCCGCCATAACGGCTGAAGCCCACCGCGGTAAAGCGATTGCCATCATTATGGGCGGTATGGCGAGCGGCACGGTACTGGGGGTGCCTATCAGCCTGTTGCTAGCAGAGCGTTTAGGTTGGGAGTCAGCGATGTGGCTTATTTCAGCACTTGGGTTAATCGCCTACGCGGGGCTACAGGTAAAACTACCTGCTCTTCCATCCGCACCAACGCTTTCACTTGTTCGCAAGCTCGCTATTTTGCGAAGCCCTCATGCCATGGCCATTCTGGCGGTTTCCTTATTGGGCGCTGTGGCCAGTTTGGGGATGTATACCTTTATTGCCCCGTTTATGGCGGCCACCGAGTCAGGTGCTGTTCAGTCAATTACCGGCTATTTATGGGTGTGGGGGATTGGCGGCGTCGTGGGCAGTTTTCTGATTGGGCCTCTGGTGGACAGGTTTATCGGCCCTGTGATTACCCTGGCGATTATGTTGCTGCTCTTTTTGGCGCTCATTGCTCTACCTTTCACGGCGTCGGTTCACCCACTGCTGACGTTACTTCCAATTGCGCTTTGGGGTGCTGTGGGCTGGGCGCTTCAAGTGCCACAAAACAATGAACTCGTTCGTGCACGCCAAGCCCACGGCGACGGTAACCTGGCGGTCGCACTCAATGAATCAGCGCTCTATTTAGGCAGTGCGATAGGCGCGGCGTTCGGGGGCGTTTTGCTGGCTTTCCACCTTCCCGTTTCGACATTAGCCATTGGCGCGGGGGTTATTGCCGCTGCAGGTGCAGCAACACAGCTAATCATCGTCATGCGCATGAAGCGCTAGATCAGTTAGTGCACGCCAAGTGGCACTCTTCATGCCCCTTGGCGGCTCTACATAGATCAGTCTTTTGCTTAACACCCAAACATCAGCGACCGGTGTGTAGAAAGCCCGGCCATGGCGCCATCAGCCACGGCAAAGGTGACCGACCCTGCGGCGCGGGCTACATCACCGCAGGCGAAAACACCGGGGATTGAAGTGGCCTGCATTGCATCGGTTTTAACAATGCAGCCCATGGGAGACTCCTCTAGCTCGCATCCCAATTGAGCTGCTAACGGGCTAAGGTGAATGCGCGGCGCGACAAATAAGCCCACCAATGGAAACACCCGACCATCCTGCATTACCAGCTCAACGCCAACCTCTGTTTGGGAGACTAGCCGTGCCGCTGCGCCATATTCGATATGAGTACCGCGCGCCTTAAGCTGAGCCAGTTGCTCAGCAGTGGGTTCAAAGGCATCGTTAACAAACAGCGTGGTTGCGCCCCAGTCGGGCAGCATCAAACCATGGTGCATCGCGAGTTCTGAGGTTGCCAGCACACCGATACCCTCTTTGCCCAGCTCATAGCCGTGGCAGTACGGGCAGTGGAAAACGCATTTTCCCCACTGCTCGGCGAGCCCCGGTAAGCCTGGAAGCTCATCGGTAACACCCGCGGCCAGAATAATGCGCCGTGCCTGATAGGTGCTGCCATCGGCCAGCGCCACCAAGAAATTATCAGCCGTCCCCGTTACTGCCTCCACCCGCCCCGTGCGCCACTCAACCGTTGGGTACTCCATCAGTTGGCTACGGGCCTCTGCTGCTATCTCTGCGGGTGGTGCACCATCCTGGGTTAAAAAACCATGGGAGTGAGAAGCAAAACGGTTACGGGGTTGTCCCGCATCTATCAGTAATATTTTCCGCCTTGCTCGGGCTAGCTGTAGCCCTGCCGCCATGCCTGCGTAGCTGCCACCGATAATCACTGCATCAAAACTCATTGCCCTTCCTCCGTGTACACCCAGTCTTTTAAGCCCATGGTGAATAAACTCATTTCATGTATCTTTTATTGATACATTAAAAAGCGTACAGAGGTCAATGGCAATGTTGAGAATGCCGATTAACGCTAATCGGGTTGGTGGTGAAGATTAAGGCGTCGGCAGCTGGTAGCCTTTGCGCGTCGCAATATCGTCAAACTGAGTGGCTAGTTCCGCCAGCGTGACCGCTCCCAAGCGGTCGATCAGTAGCGCTTCTGCTTCGCGCATGGCATCAAAAAGCGCCGCATTAACCACCTGCTCTACCGCGCAGTCCGGGTTATCACGGTCGGTGCCGATGGCGAAAATGCGCGGTCCGCCTACGGCGTTGTGTATATCCAGCAGCGTTACGCTGTGCAAATCACAGGCGATGCGCCAGCCGCCGTTGTGCCCCTTTTCAGACTTTACATAGCCCGCCTTACGAAGGCCCGCCATAGTGCGCCGCACCACGGCAGCATTGGTGCCCAGCATGGCGCCAATCTGCTCTGAAGTAATCGGTTGGGATTCCCGCGCGATGTGCAGCAGCACATGCAGCATACGAGAGAGGCGGCTATCTGTTCTCACGGGCAACAGTCAACTATTCAGAGGATAAACAAAGGAAAACAACGAAGCTGCACTTTAGCACACCCGCGAGCGGGGCTGGGAATGAACCCAACCAGGGCCACCGCACACGAACCTACACCTCGTTCGCCGTTATAAGGCAAACTATGCTCTCGCTCTCTATACTGGTGCTGAATCACTTTCACTGGCAGGGGATAAATGTCTGGCACGTCATTAGCCCCATTTAGCGCCTCCCATTGTCGTTACTTCCAGGCCACTTAAGGATGTTATGGGTCTTCACGAAATCGCTGTCGGTGGCATCTACTTAAGCCCTCTGTTGATCTACGCGCTGATCGGCTTTGTGGCTACGCTGACCATTCGTTCACTACTGCACTGGGTGGTCGGCGAGTACGCGCTCTGGTACGAGGCGTGGTTCGACATTTCATTATTTGTCATCCTCACCGCTGCCACCACGTTCATTTTTACTGTTTTGCTTCAAAGCCCTTAAGACAGCCCTTGAGAGAATCGCCGATGCGCCCTTCGCTCCGTATTTTGCTCACCCTCGTTATTGTCGCCATTGCCGTTGCCGCCGGTGCATGGCTATGGCACTACTACCTCTATACCCCCTGGACTCGTGACGCTCGGGTTCATGCGGAAGTGGTGACGATTGCCCCCGATGTCTCTGGCTGGGTACGCACACTTGAAGTCGTGGACACCGACCATGTTGCCCAAGGCGATACGCTGTTTGAGATCGATAACACGCGTTACCAAGCGGCGGTGGACAGCGCCCAGGCCACGGTTGACCATCGCCAGGCAACCCTGGAGCTAAGCCGCGCCGAGGAGAGTCGACGTAACCAGTTGAGCAACAATCGTGCGATTAGCGCAGAAAACCAGCAGATTGCCCAGATCAACTCGCGCATTGCCGCCGCCGATTTACAGCAGGCTCAAGCGGAGCTGGCCAGTGCCCAGCTTGATTTAGCGCGCACCCAAATAACCGCGCCGGTAAGCGGCCATATCCTCAATGTCCACCTTACCGCTGGCACTTACGCTAATCGCGGCACGCCGGTGATGGCGCTGATCGCGGATGATTCCTTCTATGTCGTGGGTTATTTCGAAGAGACCAAAATGACGTCGATCGACATGGGCGATCCGGTAGATGTGATTCTGATGAACGGCGACACCCATCTGGCGGGCCGGGTGGCGGGTATTGGCCGAGGCATTGCCGATAGCAACACAACCCTTAACCAGCAGCTGCTACCGCAAGTGGAGCCCACCTTTAGCTGGGTGCGCTTGGCGCAGCGTATTCCGGTGCGCATTACACTAGAAGACGTTCCTGATGACACCCTGCTGAGCGTCGGCATGACAGCAACCGTGCGCGTCCGCCCTGCTAAAAACGCTGCCGAACAGTCTGAGTAACCCATGTCGCCGTTTGTTAGCACCTACCTGACGCCCAACGCTACGGCGGTCAAGTTTGCGATCAAGACCACCCTGGCAATGATGCTCGCGCTCTATATCGCGCTGATGTTCGACTTGGAGCGCCCCTACTGGGCGCTGATCTCGGCGGCATTTCTACAGATTCGCCCCATGAGTGGCATGGTGGTCGAGAAAGGTATCTGCCAACTTGGCGGCACCTTGATTGGCGCCTTGGCGGGTATCGCGATCATGGCCCTATTCGCCCAGGCCCGCGTACCTGCGCTTATCGTGCTTACCGCTTGGATTATGCTATGCACTTACGTGGGCTCGCTGTGGCGTAATAACTACACCTACGGCTGTCTGATGGCCTCCGTAACGGCCATGCTGATTGTGGTCATCTCCAGCGGCAGCACGCCCGCCGGGATCTTCGATATCGCCGTGGCGCGCCTTACCGAACTGGGGCTGGGCGCCATCTGCGCCATGCTGGTCAGCTCGCTGCTCTGGCCATCCCATGTGGGCGCCCACCTTGCCACTCAGGCCGACAGCGTGATCAACGAAGCCTTCGAGCATGCCGCCCTGCGCTTAGAAGCCAGCGACGATATTCCAGCGATGCAGAAAGCCCTGCGCAGCAGCCTCGTGCCGTTAACCCTGCTGGAAACCGATAGCCAGGCCGCCCGCTTTGAAGGCCCGGTAGGCCCCGGCCGAGTTCGGGCAGCCCATGTACTAACCCGCCGCACGCTGCGCTTTTTCGCCAATCTGCAGGCGCTTCATCAACTGATGCACGACCACGCTGACCGGCTCGCCCCACAAAGTATCGAACTCGCGGGCGAGGTCGCAAAAGGCTTTCGCGATGCTGAACACGTCAAAGGGGTCATTGAGGCCAGAAAAGCTCTCCAGTCGCTACGCCACCGGGTTCATGAAAGCGAGGAAGAGGCCAGCTTAGCTCCCCTCGATCGACGTCTGCGGTTGGGGCTACGTGAATCGATCGGCCACGCCATGATCATGCTCGATGCCCAGGAGGCGATTGCCTCGCCGGAGAGCCATAAACTGCGCTCATCGCCACTGGCCTGGCACCGCGATCGCCTCGCCGCCGGTATTAACGCCATTCGCTCAGGGCTAGTATTTTCGCTACTGGCGACTTTCTGGATCGTCACCGCCTGGCAGAGCGCCATGATCGCGATGATGCTGGGCACACTGTTTTCCGCCTTTTTCGCCAGCCGTGACAATCCCCTCGCCATCACCATGATGTTTTATAAAGGTATGCTGGCGGCGATTCCTAGCGCTTTTCTGTTCGGCCATGTATTGCTCTCCCAGGCCAACGGTTTTCCGATGCTAGCAATGCTGTTTGGTACACCGCTGTTCTTAGGACTATTAGGTGCCACTAACCTAGCCACCATGGGCTACTGCCTAGCCTTCACTATCTTCAATATTCTGCTAACCATGCCCGGCAACGGCATGGATTTCTCGTTCGACAGTTTTGCCAACCGGGTGGTGGCCGTAGTGATTGGGCTAAGCTGCGTGGTAATGGGCTTTCGTCTACTGCCGGGGCTGGGCACCCGACTTCGGCGGCGACGTTTAATCAATGCGATTTCCACCGATATCCATGAGCTAAGCCAGCGCTCGATTCGCGACGCCGAAACCCGCTTCAGCGGCCACATGGCGGATCGGCTTCTGCAACTGGCGCAGCATGACGACATGCTACCCGAAGACCAACGCCACCTGTTTATTCTTGGTTTGACCGGGTTGGATGTTGGCACCGCTACGCTGCGCCTGCGTGATCGGCTTGATGATGCACCGCACCCGCGAATTCGCGAGGCGCATCGCCACCTACTAGACACGCTAGCTGGCGGGTTTGAAGAGAGCGCCAACGGGTGCCAGCCACAAGGAATTCGCGAAGCAGGCCAGCAGTTGGAAGAGGCAATAGAGGCTTACGGCGACGTGCCCGCTGACCGCCGTGTACTGTTGGAAGGCTTGGTTGAGCGACTCGAATTGGCTCTGGAGCGCCTTGCGCGCATCATGGCGGAGCGGCCACAGATTAAGTCTGTGCATAAAGCCCCGAACGCTCCCGTGCTAAAAAAATAAGTGTCCGCTCATGGAATTACCAGAGTAAAGCGCTAGTGAACTAGCTGCTTGTATCGCTACTGCCCCCGTCGATCAACCATGGGCGCATGCTGAGCCATCAACTCCACGACCCAATCGATAAACACGCGCAGCTTGGCGCTTACGTGCCGATTTGGTGGAAAAGCGACGTACATCGGCATTGGATCGAGATGCCAACCATCAAATATGCGAACCAGCTCCCCGCGAGATACGTGCTCACTGGCCATGTAGTCAGGAAGCCAGACTACGCCGAGCCCCGCCAGACCCGCTGCAAGCCCAGCGTTCCCATCATCGACCGAGATCACATAACGCCCCTGCACGGTGACACGCTCTTCGTTGCGGTGCAGGGCATAGGGAAAGGCCAAGCCAGAACGTGCCCAGCGGAAACCAACAATGTAGTGAGGCGGGAACGACAGTTCTTGTGGGTGCGAAGGAGTACCAGCTCTCTCCAGATAGCTCGGTGAAGCGTAAACACCCAGCGTCAGATCGCCCACGCGACGCGCCATCAACGATAGGTCGGTAAGCTCACCGCCACGCACCACGCAGTCCACGCTTTCACCGATCAGATCCACCATGCGATCACTTACCCCCATATCGATTTGAATATCGGGATAACGGGCGTGAAACTCAGGCAAAGCGGAAATCAGGATCATGCGTGCAAAAGGGCTGGGGACATCCACTCTTAGTCGACCCCGGGGCAATACCGAGGCGTTGGACAAGCTGGTTTCAGCATCATCCATATCAGCCAGAAGCTTGATAACGCGTTCGTAGTAGGCGGCGCCGTCAGCCGTTACGTTCACCTTGCGCGTGGTGCGGTTGAGCAGCTTTACCCGTAGCCGTACCTCTAGTTGTTGCACGAGTTGCGTCACGCTGGTTTTGCTCATGTGAAGTGTTTCAGCTGCCTTGGTAAAGCTGCCCGTTTCCACGACCCGAGCAAAAGCCTGCATTGCGTTAAAACGATCCATGAGGGTGCCAAACACCTTTGATTGTTTGAAATATACAAACAATGTTGAACAGAATTCGCCGTTTATCTACCAAAAATGGAGGTCTAAAGTGACTTCATCGTAAACAACGGGTCGGTTTCGACCTACTGATGGAGATTCACATGGCTAAGCGTGACGCTGTTTTCCCCTCCGGCCGCCAGGCACTTTATGACCAGAATACCTATTCCGCCGCTGTTCGCTCGGGCGATTTTCTGTTTGTCTCGGGCCAAGTGGGCAGCCGTGAGGACGGCTCGCCCGAGCCAGATTTTGCTGCTCAGGTGCAGCTTGCTTTCGACAACCTACAGAGAGTACTGGAAGCAGCGGGCGCAAGCTTTGACGATATCGTCGATGTGACGAGCTTTCATACTGACCCGGAGGCCCAATTCCCTATCTGGCTGGAAGCCAAGGCGCGTGCGTTTCCGGAAAAACCTTACCCAAACTGGACAGCGGTCGGCGTGACATGGCTGGCAGGTTTCGATTTTGAAATCAAGGTCATTGCCAGACTACCCGAGTAATCAAATGCCATGTGGCACAAGCGCCTATTCGCAGGGACATCGCTGCATGGTTACTGGCTGCCTCGATAGTTTTCTGACAGCGCAGCCTGTTTAGCTGCGCTTGGCATACGTCCGGGTGGCCTATTTGAGTGGATCCGTCTGATTTTCTCCCGCCTTTCAACTCAACGTTAGCAAGATGCTGAAGGTATTCACCCGCCCCTGCAGGATCAGGCAAGTTTTGCGCAAGGGTTGGCAAGCCCTGCCGCCGTGGAATTGTTAAAAAGTAAAGGTCAGCGCAGCCGTTCAGGGGCCTCACCAACGAAGCGGTTCGAGCTGCGCGACTATCGATGTCCATATTGATGACATTGAATCCTAATGATAGGCGGAGTGTATAACAGTGAAAACATCAGGAAACACCATTCTCATCACCGGCGGTGGCTCCGGCATTGGCCGTGAGCTTGCTCTACGCTTTAACGCGCTGGGCAACACCGTCATCGTCGCTGGACGACGCATGGAAACGCTGGAGGAAACCATTGCCGGTCACCAAAATATGCACGCGATGGTCGTCGATGTAGAGGATCCGCGAGCAATTGTGGCCTTTGCTGAGCGTGTCATCGCCGAGCACCCCCGCCTTAACGTGCTGATCAACAATGCGGGTATCATGCGCCGCGAGGACTTGACCAGTACCCATGACCTCATTGATGCCGAACAAACGGTCGTCACCAATCTGCTTGGGCCTATCCGGCTGACCAACGCACTGACCGACCACCTGACAAGCCAGCCAGACGCGACGATCGTGAACGTATCGTCCGGGTTGGCGTTTGTGCCGTTAAGCGGCACGCCCACCTACAACGCCACCAAGGCGGCCATTCACTCCTATACGATTTCGCTCCGCGAACAGCTCAAGGGCAAGGTCGAGCTTATCGAACTGGCACCTCCCGCCGTGCAGACGGAACTGACACCAGGCCAGTCGACCCGCGAAGGCTATATGCCGCTCGATGACTTTATCGACGAAGTCATGACGCTTTTCCACGAAAAACCCACGCCCAAGGAAATACTGGTGGAAAACGTCAACTTCCTGCGCTGGGCGGAACGCGACGGACACTTCGATGAAGCGGTGGAGATGCTCAGTCAATTTTGAACGGCACGGCTTCACTACGACTGACGGGCTACCCCGGATCAAAACTGCCAATTGGCCGGAACCCAGGCATAGCCGTTGTCGGTCTTGAGCATTCGGCCAATGCCCGGGAAGGGAAAGTGGAAGCCGAGAACGGGTAGCCTGTCTGCCGCGGCCATATCGAAGATCCGGCGGCGCGAGGCGAGTGCCGTTTCCTTGTCACGATCCGGCCCGGGCAGCCATGAGTGATCAATATTGACGATAGGATGATAGGCAAGATCAGCGGTCAGCAGTAGCTGATCCTTCCCGGAGTGGACAAGGAAGTTCGCCATGCCGGGGGTGTGGCCCAGTGCCGGAAGCGTGGTCAAGCCAGGAACGATTTCTGTGCCAGCTTCGTACAATTCGATATCGCCGGTGACCGGCGTGAGGCTCTGCCGGATGGCTGTGGCGAAATGGCGGCGAAAATCCTCGGGTACCGGCATGTAGGAAAGATCCGGATCGTTAGTGATGAAGAAGTCCCAATCGGCACGGGGCGCAAAGACTGTTGCCCGCGGAAATGCCTTGCCACCATCGGCCGTTCGCAGGTTGCCGACATGATCCGGGTGCGTGTGCGAGATAACCACAATGTCGATATCATCGGGCCGTAAACCGATAGCGGCCAGATTATCGAAGATGCGACCGCCTAGCGACCCCATGGTCTGCCCGGCACCAGCTTCGAGAAGAATTCGCCGGCCATTCGTTTCAATAAGAAGGGTATTGAGATTCAGCGTCATGTGGTCGGTCGGCAGGAAGGCTTGCCTCAACACCTCCTCAAGTTCCGCCTCCGACGCATCGCTGGCGTAAACCTGCGGTGGGCCGCCTATCAGCCCATCGCTCAACACGGTGGCAGAGATGTCGCCGACGCGAAAACGATAATAGCCGACATTGCCACTCGCATTTATACCCTGAGCCGTAGATGACGCGGTGGAAGCCTGCTGTGCAAAGGCTATGCCGCTGGCCGGCAAGATCACCCCCGCCGCTACCGACGCCGCTGTCAGCATCACCTGCCGACGATTCACTGTTATTCCGCTCATATGTCCACCCTGTTCGAGTCACTGATTGCTCTGCAGTACTTGTTTTCAGCGCCGGCCAAGACCAGGGGTAACCAAAACCGAGTCATTGCGACGCGCTTTTAAAGGATGACCCAGAACAGGCATGCGGATAAGCTAACGAAAACGGATCAGCTTATTAAGCAGGGCTTTGCAATGAGCCAACTACGCCTTGACAGCTTAGAGATATTTGAAGATGTGGTGCGCTGCGGTGGCTTTAGAGCCGCTGCCCTTGGCAGGGGCGTGTCATCGTCCGCCATTAGCCAGTCGATCAGCGCACTTGAGGAAGCGCTGAGCATTCGGCTGCTGAACCGAACGACACGTAGCGTCGCGCCCACTGAAGCAGGCGAACAGCTTCTTGAGCGACTTGGACCCGCTCTTCATGACATCAGAACAGCGATCGACGATCTCAATCAGCTTCGAGAACGCCCATCTGGCAGCGTGCGGATCAATGCCCCAGGGCCAGCGGCCGACCATGTGCTGTGCCCATTGGCCTTTGAATTCATGAAAATGTATCCCGATGTCAATGTTGAGATCGTCAGTGATGCTGCGATCGTCGATATTGTGAAGCAGGGCTTCGACGCTGGCGTGCGCTTCGGGAATCAACTCGCCCAAGACATGATCGCCATGCCCCTGGGCCCCTCCTTGCGATATGCCATCGTGGCCTCGCCCGATTATCTTCGCGAGCGTGGTCGGCCCGACTCACCGCGCGATCTCTTGCAGCATGACTGTATTCGCCGCCGTTTCCCCGGCGGCACCATGGTAACGTGGACATTCGAGAAGGACGGCGATGAAGTGGAGATCACGCCGCAAGGCCGGTTGACGCTGAGTTCAGCGCACCACGAACGCCAGGCGGCGATCGCGGGATCAGGAATCGCTCATCTGTTTGAGGACTATGTCCTCGCCGATCTCGAACAGGGCAGCGTTATTGAATTGCTCAGCGACTGGAAGAAGAAGCTGCCGAGTTGGTATCTGTATTATCCGAACAGGCGGCATACCAGCGCGGCCATGCGGGCCTTCCTCGACTATATCCGCCATCGTGAATGGCCTCCTGTCAGCAACTAATGCTTCACAGGCTATGCTTGCTTATTCATTTAAACCAATAGCAAAGTAAAAAATAACCGCCCCCCTTAAACGTCGATGGTTTTAATAATGTTGGTGGGATTACCCCCTACCACAACATTATCTGGCACATCTTTAATAACGACGGCCCCCGACGCGATAACAACGTTATTACCTACACTAACACCTGGGTTAATGATGGCACCGCCACCAATCCAGACGTTATTTCCAAACGTAATCGGCTTTGCGTACTCTTTGCCCGAATTACGCTCACGCGGATCCAAGGGGTGCGTGGCCGTATAAATCTGCACATTCGGCCCAAGCATGCAGTTATCACCAAATCGTATTTCACAAACATCCAGCAGTGTGCAGTCGAAGTTTGCAAAGAAGTTTTCACCGACATGGATATTATATCCATAATCCAGTCGAATATTTGGCTCTACATGAAGGCACTTCCCCGTAGAACCAAATAAATCTTTTAACGCTTTCAAGCGCTGAGCATCGGTTTCCAACACTTGATTGTATTGCCAAACCTTGCGCTTTGTTTCCTCATGCTCTTTTCGCAATACCGGATCAGCAGGGTTATAGAGCTCTCCTGCTAGCATCTTGTCTTTTTCCGATCGCATTATTCGCCTTTCTTGCTAGAACTCTATGTTAATCACCCCCAACCGGTATTGTCTCGCTCCGGTTCGGAATCAAGCGGTGCAGCCAGTTCAAGATATCATCGACACCACTGTAGGCAACGGGAATCACCAGCAGACTCAAAAACATCAACGTGACCAGCCCACCAATGACCGCGACGGCCAGGGTGCCCAGAAGCTGGATCACCCTCCTCCCTTGAGCTCAGTGAGAGTTGATCATGTAAAGTGATCGTTTTACACTACTCACATGGATACTAAAACAAAGCTTATTTCAGCAGCAGAGCAGCTATTCGACCGGCACGGCTTTACCGCCACCGGGATGGACAAGCTAACCAAGGCGGCTGGCATGTCGAGCCGAACGCTCTACAAGCATGCGGGTAGTAAAACGGCGCTAATAACGGATGTGCTCAAAGAGCGCCATCGACGGTTCCTGCCGCTCATCGAAGTAGACAACGTTGATGCGCTCTTCGACGCGCTGGAAGAATGGATAAGGAGCGAGAGCGCAAGAGGATGCCTTTTTCTGCGCGCTTACGGCGAAACCGGCGGCGACACGCCGGCAATCACTGAGGCCGTGCTGGCTCACAAGGCAAGGCTTTATGAGAAGATCCAGGATATTGTCGCGATAGAAACCGATGGCCAGGAGATGTCGGAACTCGCCGAGCAGGTCCTTATTCTTTACGAAGGCGCCACCGCGGCCGCGATATACCGTGGCCCGGAGGCGATAGCCTCGGCACACAAAGCCGCATCAGCACTGCTCAAGCAGGCACGATCATGAGCCCCAGCGTGTACCTCGGTGCGTCGGGGTTTGGCCTGATTGCGGTGTGCTATGGTTTTGCACGCTTCGCCTTCGGGCTCTTTCTGCCCCAGATCGACACTGACCTTGCTCTTACGCCCACCTTGAGTGGCTTTATCTCAGGTGGATCTTTTCTGGGCTACTGTGTCGCCATCATTTTATCGGCGTACCTGACCGAACGGATCGGCGCCCGCGCCGTTGCCATCGGGGCGGCGCTGGTCGCGACCGTCGGCATGGCAGGCATCGCCATGGCGCCCTCCCCCGTATTGCTCGCCAGCGCGGTCATGCTGGCAGGCTCCAGTACGGGGCTAGCATCGCCGCCCATGGCAGCAGCGGTGGCCGCCGCCGTCCGCCCTGGACGGCAAAGTGCCACCAACACGATCATTAATGCCGGAACGAGTGCCGGTGTGGTGCTTTCCGGGCCAGTCGCGTTACTGATGGGAGGTCAATGGCGGTTAGCGTTCGCGTGTTTTGCAGTGGCAGCTTTTGTGATGGCGGTAGTTGCCGCGCTCAGCGTACCCAGCGGCATCAAAGCGACCCAGACCTCGGGTGGCTTGCCACCCTTTAGCAGCGTTGTTATGCGCTTGATCGCGGCTGCTTTTCTGATGGGCGCGTCCAGCACTGCTATTTGGTCTTTCGGCGGCAAACTCGTCGCGCTGCAGCTTGGCTGGGGCAATACTGGCGCAGGGCTGCTTTGGATTGCCATCGGTGCAGCCGGTATTGTGGGCGCAGGCGCAGGCACGTTAGTGGCGCGCTTCGGGATCGACCGGGTGCATTGGCTTTTTCTGGGGGCATTGGCAGCAGGCATTCTTTTGGTTGGTACCAGCGCCACCACTCCCCTACTGGCAATCGTCGGTGGCATGCTGTTCGGTGCTGCTTACATCATGGTAACAGGTGTCTATCTGGTATGGGGCGTCACGGCATTGCCCGACCGGCCCGCCACAGGTCTGATGATTGGCTTCCTGACCATCGCGATCGGCCAGACGGCTGGCGCCCCACTCTTTGGCTTTTTGATGGATCGGCTGACCCCCGACTACGCTGTGCTGGTCTTCGCATGCATTGCCTTTACCGCGGGGCTGGCAAGGGCCGGCAGCGCCATACCCAAGCCCGCCCCAAAAGCCACCTAGTCAACACAAGAGGTAGGTCGCCTAATAGCGGGGTTACTGGCCATACATCGACAATAACGAGGCAGCGTTAACACTCCTGACACAACACGTTGAAGCAGCCATCAAGAGCTGCTCGACGGGTATGTTCAGCTATTCGCCGCCGTACTCAAGCCACACAGTGTTTTACCGCTAGAAACGTTAAAACAACGCTGCATTGGACTGATCGACGCAGGCTGGGTGGCACATGCCGATTATCAGAGTAGATACACGCCCCTTTCTTGCCAACACCGAACTTATTGCACGTCCACATTTGCAGTGTCGGTGGCTTCGTAAAGTGGGCGTAATGCCTCTTCCCGGGCGGCACCTCCTACGCCGTCATTCACCAAGGCTTCGGCATTATTTTCAAGATATTGTCTAACTCCTTCGCTTTCAGCAACAACCTGAAAGTCGCGAAGTGAAGCCATCAGTTGTGGTGTTAATTGGTCAAGTTGGGGACGGATATCTTCGGCAAGGTCTGGCGGGGATTCAAAGGGAGGCTGCTCTGTTTGCCTCCATTGTTCATGGAGCCGGTGCTGGATAACCTTGCTTGCCTCAAACTGATGTTTGAAAAACGTCTGGGCAAAGGCCTCATTGATACCCGCCCGGGTGGCTTCAGCCACGACCCTCTCTAGAATTTGCGCTTCTCGTGCGGGAGCATCAATAGGATCACCGGAGTTCCATTTAGCCTTTGCAACATCGGGTGCAATAGCAAGCCGCTCATCAACCAACCGAAGCAGCTGATCCACCGTCTGTCTGACGTCGTTGGAAGGTTCGGCGGCACGGGCCTGATATCCAACACCGAGTACCAGCGCCACCAGGAGAATGGCGCACAACATGACACGCAGGGAAGCAAGAGAGATCGTTCTTAGAGTGACCATCATGACCATCCATAGCTAGTTAGAGTGAATTCAATTTTTCTGTTTGAGACGTGCCAAAGTTTAGCAAAAGGCATACTGACCAACATGCTTACGCATTCAATGGGACGCAAAGGTCACGCTGTGGTAACCGTTAACGGCGATACTCTATGTTCGATAGATCTCCGAGCTCGCAGAGCGTCCTGTTTCGGCGGCTTCTGAAACAGCCGCCCATATTCACGGGTAAACTGGGGCACGCTCTCGTAGCCCACTTCAAAAGCAGCACTACTCGCTGAGAATCCTTCATTGAGCATCAAGCGGCGCGCTTCAATCAGGCGAAGTCGCTTCTGGTACTGCCCCGGCGTGAGCGACGTCATGTGCTTAAAGTGCTTGTGAAACGAGGTGCTACTCATTCCCGCTTCTGCCGCAAGTCGCTCAATGGGCACACGCGACTGATACTCAGCTCTGAGTACCGTAATGGCGGCGGCAAGACGGCTTGCATGGCTGTCCGGGTCTGCCAGCGTCCGCAAAGCATTACTGTGAGGCCCAGACAGGAGCCAATAGTGCAGCTCCCGCATGATTCCTGGGCTCAAGAGCGGCGCCGCTTCCGGGCGATCCAACAGGTGCATCAGCCGTGATGCGCAATCGAGCAGTGCGGCTTCGGTGTCGACGGCGAATAGCGTAGGCATCTCTGAAGAGCGCTGCGGGCGGGGGGTATCGATATGGGCCGTGAGTTCGCGCAAGAGCGCCACCTCCAGTTCGACAGCGATCGCCAGATAGGGCTCGCTCTGGCTTGCTTGCACGACCCGTCCGATGACCGGCATGTCAGCACTAACGAGGACGGACTTCCCGCTAGAAAAAACCCGCTCCTCATTCCCCACTATCAAGCGCTTCGCACCCTGCAGAACCAGGCATATCAGCGGCCTGTAAACCGAATGCAGGTCGCCAGATGGCGCCTTGAGGCACATCATTCGTAACCCCGGCACCGGGGTTAGCGCCATACCACGGTTGTCGGCGTAGCGGCTGGTATAAGCCCGGACAGCCTGTTTGAGCGAGTTCATAGGATTCCTCCCGCATTTCAGCTGGAACTTATCATGAAGGGATGGCATGAGGGGATGGTTTCAAACAGCGGTCTCACCCCACCCGACTTTGCGCTCGCGAAGCATCAAAGCTCCAAACGCCTGGGCCTGCGGCACTAATATAGAGAAAGATGAAGCAATAAAGCATGGCCGCTTCACCGTGGTTGAGAACAGGAAAAAAACTGTTCGAGCTGTGCGCGATAAAGTAGGCAAATGCCATTAAACCAGAAAGTAAGAAAGCCGTTGGTCGCGAGAACAGACCCATTAATAGCAACAACCCGCCCACTACCTCCAGGATGCCAGCGGTATAAAGCATGGGGTTAAGGGGATACTCGAAAGGGGCGGGCCAGCTGAAAAGCTTCATCGTCCCATGTGTCAGGAAAGACCCAGCGGCAAAGATTCGCAGAACGCTGAGAAAGTACGGAGCCAATTTGCTCAAGCGGTGCATTGGTAGTGTCGGCATATTGTCCTCGCTCTATGCTAGAGATTACGGTGCCGGGCTAACTAAGCTCTGCGGCGACAACGAGGATGGTAGGTGATGGTTGTGTCCATGATATGCCGTAGTTTTGGTTATTTTGTAGCAAACTGTGCCACTAAAGCTAAATCACAATAAACAATGTGATGAGTTTGCCTTGCCATATTGGGTATGGGTTACTGGAGTGTCAGGGCAAGAAACAGGCTATTTCGGTGAGTGAGCACTTTGCACGGATCGTGAAGCTTTTTTGAGTCGCCAGATACGCTCTTTTCGCACTGGCGCTGCGTCTACACTGCCTTCCCTGGGAAGCGAGATGATGGCTTGCATACCGGCTTCGCCATTGAAAAACGAGATATCTCCCCCATGCTGCCGCGCGACTGCGCGCACTATCGAGAGGCCGAGACCGATGCCTCCGGTCTGTCTGTTTCGCGACGTTTCAAGCCGGACAAAAGGTGCGAAAACCTTCTCTTTCATGTCGTCCGGAATCCCCGGCCCACGGTCTTCAACGACGATATCAACCGTGGAAGGAGTCTCCCGAAGAGACACTTTTGCCTCACCCCCATAACGCACCGCGTTCTCGACCAGATTTCTTAACGCGCGGCGAAGGCTATCTGGTCGACAACGGTACTTCATCTTAACGCTCTCGACATGGGTGACCGGATGTCCCAGATCAGCGTGGTCGTCACAAATACTCCCCACAAGCGCTTCCAGATCAATGGTGCGCGTTTCCTCTTTAATCGACTCTCCACGCGCAAACGAAATCGCGGCTTCCGTCATCGACTGCAGCTCGTCAATCGTCACTATCATTTTGCGCTGGATATCTTCGTCGTTAACGAATTCGGCTCTTAACCGAAGCGAGGTCAGCGGCGTCCGTAAATCATGGCCAATCGCTGCAAGCATCTTCGTCCGATCCTCTACGAAACGATGTAGACGGCTTTGCATCTTATTGAAGGATTGAGCTGTGCGCCTGATCTCTTCTGGCCCCTCTTCCAACAATGGCGGCAGGTTTTGCCCTCGCCCTAAAGCTTCAGCGGCTGTGGCCAGATTTCGTAGTGGTTGAGCGATACGGCTTGCTATAAAAATGCTGATCAAAGCGAGCATGATAGCAGTAAGCCCAAGCGAAATCAGAGGCTTGGATGTCCACAAACTACCTTTATCGTGCTGGTAAAAGGCCGCATTCAACCAACGCCCGTCACCCAGTTGCGCCTTGTACCCATACCCAAGACTGCCTGAAAATTGGAGCACCTTGGTTGGCTGCGACAGCATCCACAAATAGGGCGTTGGAGTCCACCATGGGTCATCGGCGTTTGCAGTGGCCACTTCGTCGACGTTCGGTAATTTCGGATGGGGAGAGCCAGCCCATCCTAATGTTCCGTTTGGATCGACGGCGCTATCCAAAGGCCGGGAAAGCTGGGAGAGGGCCGCTAATCTCCAGGCATTAGGATCCGCAGGGTCGCTGTCGGTCAACCAGTATCTTAAATAACTGCCTTCACTTGCGCGCAGAGCCTGCTCTCTCAATGGCGGCGATAGCGATTCCACCAAGCGGGTCACTGATGACGCTCGGCTGATAAATTCAGCTTTTACCCCTGCATCGAACTTTTTGGTGTACTCATCCATGGAAATCAGGAAGGTAAGCGCCTGGGAGACGATTAACGCCGCTAGCGTCAGCCCGATGATTTGTATAGCCAAGCTTTTACGCCAAAGACGAATCATTCGAACACGACCTCAATACACAGGCTGTAGCCACCGCCCCAATGGGTTTTGATGATCGACGGATTCTTGGCATTCTCCTCAATCTTCTTTCGCAGACGGCTAACTTGGTTATCAATGCTGCGGTCAAAGATGTCGGCTGTCCTCCCAACCGTCAGATCAAGAAGCTGCTCTCGGCTGAGTATTAACCCAGGTCGCTCAATGAAAACCTTGAGAAGACGAAATTCCGCTGTACTGAGAGGAATGCCAACACCATCGTCACCGAAGATCTCCTGGCGCCCTAAATCGAGTTTCCAATGTCCGATGCGCACTATCCTACGATTGAGAATTGTACCCACCGGCGTAGAACTGGTAGCACGACGGAGGACGGCTCTAATTCGAGCAAGAAGCTCACGCGGATTGAATGGCTTAACCAGGTAATCGTCCGCGCCAAGCTCGAGACCGACGATACGATCTGTATCTTCGGCCATCGCAGTCAGAAATATGATAGGAACATCTCCGGATGCCCGAACCTCCCGGCATAGCGAGATACCGTCCTCACCGGGCATCATGACATCGAGAATGATCAGGTCGACCGTCTGTCGCGCGAGGATTCGTCGTAGGGTTGCCCCCCCTTCCGCTACGCTGACCTTGTAACCTTGATGCTCGAGATACTCCCGCACCAGATCCCGTATATCATTATGATCGTCAACGACGACTACATGTGTGGCCTCGTGCATTGCCCTAACCTCCGCGCCGTAAACCTGAAACTCTCGTCAGCCGATATCTGGCCTGTCTTCTTAGCCAGTTCATCATAGAGTCGCGCCGCCTTCGCCAACCCCGACTTCACTTAAATCATTGACGGGATCCTAGGAACTCCACCGTGCGCTTCTGGATTAGTTACGGCATAGGCGGCATAGAGGGTCGAGAGCGCTCCGGGCGAGACGTGATGCAGAGCATAATCAATACGATCAATTTGTCACTTAAGTGTGCCGTACTGATACCAAATTGTAGCAAAGTGTCCCCCAAAGGAGGCGAGTTGGATGGACGCCCCCTTTTCAGTTCCACTTGTGACTTCAGAATCGACCAAATAGAGCGAATCTATCTGTTTCCTTGCCGCATTCAGGTTGAACTTAGCATGATGTCGAAGGCCTTCGTCGCCCCCCTGCAGGAAAAGGCAAGGTTTGCGCAGGTGCTGGCAAGTATTGTCTCCATCAAGTTGTTAAAAAAGATAACGCAGCCTTGGCCGAAGCCAACTGCTGTCTCTAAGGCAATCGAGAAGAGCCAACAACCCTGCCATGTTACGACCCGAAATGAGGCCAAGGAGAAACACCCATGACAGCATTTACGATCAACGGACGCGCGGTAGACGTCACCGCCGAGCCGGGTACACCGCTTCTCTGGGTGATCCGGGAGCAACTGAAACTCACCGGCACCAAGTTCGGCTGCGGCGTCGCACAATGCGGTGCGTGCATGCTGCATGTG
>Ga0208919_1000066_pt1 | contig 71629 bp, 65 predicted proteins | sample 4_EtaG_FD_184076 | JGI IMG/M metagenome (GOLD analysis project Ga0208919, IMG submission 184076) | Marine viral communities from the Subarctic Pacific Ocean - 4_ETSP_OMZ_AT15127 metaG (SPAdes) (version 3) | ecosystem: Environmental > Aquatic > Marine > Oceanic | place: Pacific Ocean | collected... | reverse complement strand
TTTAACAACACTAGCGTCTTCATCAACTGACACAAAGGCGTAGTTCACAGCTTGAAGGGCTTTGACTATTCTCACTCTATCGCCCTCGTTCATAAACGCCACGCTTCCTTTGACATTTACCTGAGCGTCATTATTGACAATAACATATAAAACACCGCACTTTTGCTTGGCGGCTTCTATATAATCTAAGTGTCCCGTATGTATCGGATTAAAATATCCAGAAATGATTCCAATTTTCATTTTATTCCCATTTAATTCCTATTTTAATATTGATCTGTGGGTTTTGCGCCCAATTACGATTTAATTCCTTACCTATATAATACACAAGCAAAGGGAAGTTAGACACGATTAACCATATCTACTAAACACTACATATACAGTATACATATATAATATATACATATACCACAATAGAGATATACAGAGATATACGGATAGTAATATTTTAGTTTTCAACCTAGCTGGCCTGCAATAAGCGCATAATAACACACACGCCCCCAAAAATACCCAAAAATATATGAGTTAGATACCAAGTATAAGTTCAACAAGAGATATATAATGTTCTACTTGTCTAGGTGTTAATTCAATACCTCTCTCTGCCATAATCTGTCTCCAGCGCAACTGTTCGTCCATATCCATAGTCGTCATCTCCGCAAATGTTTCCACCTCGCGCGGCGATCCGTATCTAACAGCGTCAGATATGCTTATGTATGCGTCCCATAGTTCGTCATTATTAATATCATCATACACCTCTGTCATTATATCCACAAGTGTTCGTTTATCTAAGTCTGTATTATAATCCATTTGTACTCCTTTGTATATATACTATATTATATTTCGGCCATTATGCAAGCTATTCTTTATAAAAAACATACATAAATTAACAATTTGATCTAATTAGCGGCGCGGATTATTTATGCGCACAAGTTTATGTGGAGAATTATACATATTATCTACTAAATTAGATTGTTTATGTACACCCATATATATAAATTGACATCCAGTGTTATTCTTTCCAATACCATATGCAACTATACCATTGCTAGTAACACTATCTACCTTATATTTTCCTTTGGATGACATATATGTACGCTCACCTGTCTCTGGACTCTCGTAGTAGCTACCAGAACCGCCAACGACACGAACGCAATCTCCTCGTTTCAAATCGCGCCAATCTCGTACCGGCCTCTTACTATAACGTATACGTCCATGTTTATTTGGAAATGCATAATCACATTCTTTACATTGATATGCGCGCGCCCCATTAATGACACCACATTCTGGACATTTTTTCTGACCTTTACCCATATTATTTTACAATCCTTGTTAATACACCAATTAATAGAAATACATTACAAGCCCCTACTACATAAAATAACGGAGACTCGTCTATATATAAACGATCACTCGCTACAGTTAATAGTACAGTAGTAATAACATTGCCCGCCGTAATTAAACTATTTTCTTTCATTCTTATAAGATCCTTATTTTCGCTGGCTATATATAAATCACTTGACGTGGACGGTTAAGCCAATACAAACTCCTTCCACACCATATCATAACATATCATCGACATATGTCAACTAAAATCTTTAATAAAAAACACAAAAATCCGCTGGCTATAACTATATCACTTGACCTTATAGGCTCGGGAACGACAAAACCGCTGGCTGTATACATATAACTTTAACTCGATAGAATCAGGCGCGACACTTCGCCCCAAAACCGCTGGCTGTATACATATCACTTTAACTGGCGTAGATAAGACGAGACAGCCCCATCACTAATGAGACTGAATCTCAATAAGATAATGATACTGAGACTCAATATCAATAAGCCTACTATCCAGTATAAATAATCATGTCCATATATAGTTAGTGTACATATAGACATTATAACATATATCGACATATACGCAATAGATATTTAGATAAAAATTAAGTACATACAATATGTTGTAGGTGGGTTTATTTGCATTGGCACAAAAAGTGCGGGGGCATTTTTCTGTCAACCCCCCGTATGGTGGGGGAAGTGAAAAACCGGCGACGCCACTGGGAGAAGTGACGCCACCGGCACAACACTAGGTAAACTAGGCGGACATGGCCAGCTTCTCAGCATCCAACACCGCTTTGTCGTTGCTTGCAAGCAGTATGCGGTCGAACTTTGCTATCGTGTCGCCACGTCTAGCCCGTCGAGTAGCATCGTGCTGTGCATGGCCTTGAACAGCGTTATACGCTTCCCAAGCAGACACACGGAAATCAGAAGCAAGAGCAGGTCGGCCAGTTCGCCATCGTTCACGCATCACACGTCTCATAATGGATTCTGTGCGATTCTTATGAATCGTGACAGAGCGACCCTGAGCATCAGGATCAGGCGTACCATAAACAGTGTCAAGAAATTCGTTCAATCGAACTTCACGAGATTGCATCTCATCAGCCATAGCTGTGAGGTTTTCCCATCCCTGTTCCAAACGTCCAAAGGTGGCGATTAGATCATCCATCTTGGAACGTAGGGAACGGGTGTGACGGATAGAAACCCTAGTACCCTCAACCAAGCGAGGCAACATAAGATTATCACAAGCATCACGCCAACCGCCAAAACTAGCAACACATGATTCTTTATCGAATCCGAATGATATTACCATCCGTGCGAAAATGTTATCGTCCGTCCCATAAACGGAATGGCGATAATCATTGCTAGGTGCGATTGACACATAATGGCCATCTTTGAAATGGCATTGAAGGTCTACGTCACCCTCAAAAACATTCGCAGCGGCTTCCACCAATGCACAAACGTCATCCGTAGTATGCGGGACGTAGCGTTCAGTAATGGAACTACTGCCAACGTATTTGCCGTCGTCATCACGGAATAGACCGTACCACGGCGTGTAGTGGTTATCAGCACCGGATAGCGGTAGCTTAATAACTTCAAAGTTGAATGCCTCACGAACAGTTGCGGCAATGTCAGAATAAGAAATGTTCATAATGTGAACCCCTAAAAAAAGTAGTGTTGTGATATACTAATATTATACCATAGTATAACTGGTTGTCAAGTTATTTTTATGTAAATCCGAACTTTTTATCGTGACACGGCTGACACCTGTTGAACTGTATAAGCTCAATCTCATTATCTGTCAGGTAATCAATGTGGTCACGGTCGCAAGTTTTGAACCATCTATCTAAGTCGTCAGTATCGAATGTAATGTCAAACGTATTGCGACAATGGCGGCATAGGTAGTTGTGCGTGATTTTAACCATATCATTCTCCTTCATACTATCAGTATACTATATATATCGGCGTTGTCAAACGAAAACTTTAAAGAATTCCAAATTATTTTTCTTATTGAGACTGAATCTCAAAAAACCCCCCGCCCTTTTTTTGCCCACCCCCCAACCGGCGGGGTAGTGCTGAGACATAAATAGAAAAGGCGGCTAGGGGGTAACGGCCATTCGACCTAACCCCCTTTGCCGCTATCGGCTAGGCGTATTTCCTAACCTTAAGGTTTACCATGCGTCCATCATAGAACGCTTTGGTGTCCCCGTTCTTCAGCTCGACATAGACCAGATTTTCTGACCTGTCGCCTTTGATGTTGCCATATCGCAACGTCTGCTTTGAAACGGGATTCTGTTTAAGAGAACGAACATCAACAACCTTACCTTTATAGTTTTCCGCTTTGGCGGCATAGTCTGCTGTAAGGATTCCATTGACTATTCCCTTTTGTGCTTCTTTCAAGTAGGTGAAGCGAACCTTACTACCAATTTTCAACATATCATTCTCCTGTGGTATCATTACCAAGTAAACCTAAAATTAGAAATGCAACAATTAATTCAAGCATATATTTCTCCTACGTAGCTAACATGTCAGTCTCCTTTTGCTTCTTGCGTGAGTATGAACCTTTACCCTTTAGTTGTTTTAGTGCTGTCGATGCGTCACTACCTGCCGGTTGCGTGCCGTGTATCAGTAGTGCGAAACTATCATCTCGTAATGTTGGCTTTGCCGCGTGGCTGTCGTCGTGGTCAATCTCTAAGCCTAGCTCTGCCGCTTCCGCTTCGCTAAATACGACTTTCGCTGAACGTAGGTTGAACTCGTCAATCATATGGTCGTCACGTCCACCGTATGAGGCGGTCAAAACGAAATTCCATAGTTCGGGATTTTCAGTAAGGTCACCTACCCAAAATCGTAGAGACTTAGTATAAGCATAGAATAATGTTCTAGGATTCCTAAGTGCGACTATATACCATGCGTGCATGTAGTCTCTGCTGAAGAAGTCGCCTGCAACGTGGATGCGTACAATACCTGCATCTTTAGGTAGTGAGCCATGAATCAGTTCAACCATCTCATCGTAATCTGAATTACGCAACAGATCAAAATTGTGCTTGCGTGAATTGTATACGTTGGTATACTGCACCTCTTGCGACGCTGAGAAACAGCGGAATTCTGTGTGCTTGCCGTCACGGATTTTACGCTTACCGTTGTCCTGCACGACTGCCTTAGACAAACACTTTTCAGCGTATGGGCATGAGTAGCCACTGAGCAGGTCAAGCGAATAAATTTTACGCTTGTCAGTTAGATAATCTGCGAGTTCAGGATCGTTGGCGAGTGCTTGCGTTTTGGCGTTGGCTTTTGAGAATTTTAACATAGTGTGTCCTTTAGTGTGTGTGTTGTTTACTCTTCCATTATACTATAATTATCGACATTGTCAAGCAGAATCTTGAAGGATTACTGGGTTTTTATGAAAATATTCGCTACTAAATATCGCTTCTACATTCTTCCAGTCTTTGCCACACGATAGATAGGCATACTCAGACCAATATTGCGGCTCTCTATCCTCAACATCAACAAACGTTTTATACTTAAACGGGTTGTATGTAATGTCAAAACTAATTGCGGGAACGGGTACGCTGCCAACCATATAACCGGATAGCCCTGCGTGAACATTTTTAACGCCCGTTTTCAATACCCGCTTGCGTCCTGCCGGTTGGACTAGGTAACGAACGTCACGCAAACAAATATTTTTGTGATGCTCTACAGGTTCGCCCGACTGCCGGACACTCCATATTTTCTTATGAAGATTAAAATAGACGTAGACTCTACGGTTCTGGTCAATCATGTGATTCTCCTTGTGTGTGACATACTACTAGTATACTATATTATCGACCAAAGTCAAACGAAAACTTTAATAAATCACGGATTATTTTCTTATTGAGACTGAATCTCAAAAAAGCCCCGGCGTTTTTTTGCCCACCCCTCTGTAGGGGGTGTTATCCGGTGATCGGGCGACCAGCTGCGGCTCCTTAACTTACGTTGCAGAATTGCAGACTGGCCACCCTTCACCAAACAACCATCACATCAGGAGATGTACTTAGCTGACTACTGGGTCAATAATCTTAGCATAGCTTAGACTACGGACTTGTCCAGTTTCAGCCCGCACGGTTGCGTACAGTCCATTGGCTCCGCTGCCAATTTTTTCTACCGTACCTTCATGACGCTTCAGAATGTTGCGTCGTCCGTGCTTAGGGTATTTGCAAGAAATTTTGTCGCCCTTGCGTAGCGAGAGAAGTGAATTAGTAAACATATGCTTACTCCTTTGAAAATAGTTGCTCTACTTGTTTGAAGTCAACCGTTGACTCCTTACCTTTGTTCTCTACGACTACGCCGCCGTTTGAGATGGATACTACTGTACCCTGACCTTTAGGTAGTTTTGTGCCGACTACCACTAACGGCTTTGGTGTGTTACTCATCTGTAACCTCCTGTTCTTCTACGGCTTTGGCAGCCTGTTCCTTGTCATAGTTGTCCAAGTCAGTACTTAGCTCTTTGACCAATGCACGAGCTTTGTTAAGTGGCAGTGTCAGAACTAAGTGATGCTCTGAACTGTCAGTCTCATAGTCATTGAACTTTAGTTCTACGTTGCCTGACCAACTGGAAACGTAAGTGTTTAGATAAACTTCGCTACCGTACTCTACAGATAGCTTCTCTGTTTTTTGAATCTTCATGATGATTCTCCTAATGGGGTTAGTGTTGATTACTCTCTCATTATAATATATATCGGCTGTTTGTCAAGTGAAACTTTAATATTTTTCTGAGTTTTTTGCCGACTGTTTTCTACTGGCTGATTTGTTATCTATTGACTGGCGTCGATGGGGTAAGACAAGCAGGGTGGGAAGCCATACCACCTGTACCCTACATCGTCTTACCGATGCTGTCCCTATGCCGCTATTTCAATCGCGATGAGGTTCACCGGACTCACAAGGGCTATGAAGGCTTTGACTGGGCTGCTGTCTTATACTGTTCTTAACCCCAATAGTCGGGATCATCGAAGACCATGAACAGGTCATTGGGTAATTCCATTACAGGTTCACCCTCGTACTGTTCGGACTCCCACTCGCCCTGTGCGTCGTACAGATCAGCGGTGGTCAGTTCGTCAGATTGTGGGTTAGTGTCAAATTTAGAGAACATAGTCAAAAGCCTTTCAAAAGTGGTTGTTTGTTATACCTTGATTATACTATTAATATCGTCATTGTCAAGCGAAAACTTTAGAAAAAATCGCAAGAATCACAATCGACAACGCCGACCATATCCATGAGTTCGGTCGTCAGTCCGCCCAAGTGTGATGGATGCCAGTCCACATGGACGACAACCCTGTCACCATCGAGGGCAACAACAGGGAAGTCATTGAAGGCGGCGGCTTGTTCAGCGGTTTCAAAGAAGATTTCAACGTGCATGTGATTTTCCTAAAAAGTGTTTGTTTGTTATATCCCCATTATAATATATATCGGCTATATTGCAAGCACAACTTTACTATTTTTCTGATAAAGTTATATCTTTTTTCCTTGTTGAGATCGTGTCTCAATAGAAAAATGCCCCCGCCTTTTTTTTGCCCACCCCCTACCGGCGGGGTTACCGCCTGAGTAGGAAAGCCAGCAGGCTCCGCCGCTTGGGTTTGACCCCTTGCGGCTTTGCCTTCTTCAGCCTCTGCATTTCTTGAGCGATTTGAATCGCGTGGATGCGTCTCATTCTCATCCTATCAAGTCCTCCAGATCCTTAGCCTCGACTTCAGCCTTGACCATCTCGTAAGTCATAAACATGACGGACGACAGCAAAGTGCTTTGAGCGAGAATATCGCCTTCGTCCTCTGCTCCAAACCAGCTACGAGCTAGCTCGACAGCGAAGGAAGATAGATTCTCCGCTGTTTCGGGATTCTTCTTTAAGAACGTTCCGCAGTAGTGCGTTGGTTCGGTTTGCATCGCTTTCTCGATGACTGCCAAGAGCGTGTCCTCTTGGATATGTGGTAAACTCATATCAAATCTCCTATCGGGTAACCCAAATAATCCAACAACCAAATGATGCGATGCACGTTGCACCAGCCCAAAATAAACACTCTTCAAACTTCCTTACCATTCTTTCCTCCAAGTGGCACGCTGTGCCTGTCTAGTGCGTTGGCGTTTGGGGCGTGTGTCCCATGTGCCTGTCCCAGTTACATGTTCTTGGTGTCCCGTTGACACCTTGATGTCTTTGGCTTTGATTTTGATCTTAATCTGTTTCATCATTCATCATCCACAATATTAAAAGTGCAATTAGTAATTCTAACATTCTACTCCATAAAGTCCGCTGCGTCAAGGATGCCGCCACGAATCAACCCGTTGCAGAATGATTGCTCATTTTTGTACTGCATGTCAGGATCTACGTCGTAATCAAACTCGCCTCTTTCCGCATACTCTGCGGCGTACTTAGCGACACGTTTCGCTTTCTCGGCTTGAATACGTTGGTATTCTAAGTTTGGTTCTACTTCACGCTCGTAGACTTCCTGAATACGGTCAAGCGTGCGACCACCTTCACGGTCGTCGTGGTAACGCTCAGGTAACAGGTCGTTAGGAATCCAAAGGGCTTCCATCGTGGCGGCTTCCAAGTCTTTCATCATTTCAGTTACAGGTTTCATAATCATCTTTCTAGTATGAGGTTGTTATACTAATATTGTACCATACAATAAACGTATGTCAAATTAATTTTGGTGATTTTGTTGGATTACTTTGACGGCGTGGGTATCGCCACAGTAGTCGATATATTTGTCACCGTGACTGTAGACAGTAACGCCACCACCATAACCATATGATGAAGGTTGTGCCTGTGCGTCGTCATCGCATACACGAAACCAACGGTCACCGCAACAATCGCAATCAATCCCATCGGCTACACCGTTGAAGTAGATACCATTTTGCTGTGCGATGTCATTGGCCTGTGCAGCGTTAGGGGCGTTGATGAATACCAACGGAGTCCCAACGAAGTGACCAAAAGAATTGTTTTGTCTGAATTTGAACCACATAATTATCTCCTTTGTGATAACTACATTATACCATAAGTTAGGCCGATTGTCAAGAGGAAAAACAGAATTTTATTGTAAAACTTCTGCCCCAAGAAAACCAACCAAGCAAGCACCAATCAATAATAATAAGAATGTCATATGTTCTCCTTTCCATTCTATTATATATTATCGGCACGCACAACCCCAAACCTTTAGACAATCCCCAGAAATACCAGATTATTTTTAGAAACCCCGCCGGTTGGGGGGTAAGAGAAAAAACGCCGGGGCTTTTTTGATTTTCCCCGTGGCGCGTTGAGCCGGCTGGCTTGGCTAAGACTTCCATTCCTCGCCCTCTTCAACCGGCTTCTTCCTAGCTACCACCTGCACATCATAACGACCATTGCCGACACCGCCTAAGCTCTTGACGGTTATGTTTCCGCTTTCCTCTTGGTCAACCCATAACGTGACAACTAGATCATCAAACAGGTCGCGCACTTCTACGATTCCGATTTCAGTCTCTCCATTGAATCGCATATCTTTACCGTTCATTTTCCATTGTGGAATCATAATTCAAGCCCCAAATCTTCCCAATCAACTTCAACCAGCATACCATCACGCACGCCAAAATCCTTAGATGCTTCTGATGGATTAACCACCCTGCAAAGCAACGGGCCGCTACCCGAACGCGGATGGCTGTCAATCTTTACTGTCTGCCCTTCCTCAAGTAGCGCAAACTTTTTGGTTCCGTGTTCGTCATAGAAACGCCGCTCTTTAATTATTCTCAATTCACTCATTCTCAATTTCCTTTCAGTGATTTGCACCACTTGCTAAATACTTCACGCGACTCTTTGACGCTCAGGTCAAATCTGCTTTGCAACATAGTTGGCCCCCACATCATATTCATGGAACCACCATCTCGTAAATCAGTTAGATATTCAAAATACTCAGTCATTAGAATTCCTCTCTTATTTCTACTGTAAACTCTTCATCGTGTAGCGAACCGCACACACCAGTTTCAGACCATGACAAACTGAAAACACATCTTCCGTCTGCATCTAAAACATCAAGACCACGAACAGAATTCCATAGCGAGCCATCTTCATCGGCACACATTTTCAGCGTGTCGTTTTTCATCTCGAACGCTTGAACTCCATCTATGTCAAAAACCTCTAAGCCGTCTTTGGCTCTCTGATTTGCAACTATCATAATCACTCTCCTACTGCTAATTTACGTAATGCATCGAAACTTTCCATTCCGACAATCTGTTTCCACTTCTTTATGACATAGTCATATTCACCCTGACATTCAACAGTACCCATTGATGAGCCGGTTGAACCTACCCAACTACAGATAGCGTATTTGCCTAGTCGGTTGCATCGCACTAGGTGGCGCGTGCCGGTTGGGGTTTCTTTCGTTCGTCTGATTTCGTATGCTGTATAAGCCATTTTATTTCCTTTCGTCTTATACTAATATTTTACCATAGCATTATTGATTTGCAAGTATTATTTCTAAAAACCTTCGAGACCGTGCAAGTCGTGCAGCATGTCCCAATGATCACAAGCCGCGTTCCAATCTTCAGCGGAAACCTCTTCCACTTGTTCCAACTCTTCATTGCTAGGTTCGTTAACCATAGCGTTCTCCTTTTTAACAGGTTTGTAAATTTCATCATTCCAAGGGTCTTGGTTGAATCTGTAATAGTTTCGTTTACTCATAATCTTTCCTTTCGTTTAACTCTTATATATATATTATCGTCTATTGGTGTGACACGGTTGGTCACTCGTGCCGGTTGATTATTTATTTTTTGGCAATTTGAAGGTCTTTTTTTTCTTCTGTGTTTGCTTCAACGTGCCGTGTGCTAGGCACCCTGTAAATATATCCGCAAAGCGTTTCTTGCTCGCGTTGTGCATTGCTATTGCTTTTTTTCTGTTGTTCATCATTTCCTTAACTCCTTATATATATATTATCGCACATGGTCGTGACACGTTAGGTCACTCACTCAACATTTTTTAGAAATAATATTACTTTTATTCTGAATACCCCGCCGGTAGGGGGTGAGTAGAAAAATCGCCGGGGCTTTTTTTACGCCTTCGCTGGGCGCCTATAGCGGATAGGGTAGGCTGAGACTATACGCATTCCATATTGTATTCGTGTTCTGCTATTAAGTAATCGGTACAGTTAAATACTGGTATGCCATCAACTATAACCTCGTATACCTCACAGTGTTTATTATGTACAAGCTCTACTAATCGTCCCTGATTATCTGCCTCTGATTTATATACTACGAAATCCATTACTGCTTATCCTTTGTGTTAGGGTGCTGTCGGTTACCCCAGTTGAATGTTGCCCATACTATAGAGCTTTATTGGGTTGGTTAAGGTAGTACTACTCACTACCGTGTTGATCACAGTAGCGTTGCTTAGCATCACCGTAAGCCTTGCGACTTTCGGCAAAGGCTGGAACTTCCCAATAACTATATCGGTTGTTCCAAACAATCTCAACATCTCCATTAGCTTCAATAAAGCTATTCTTGTTGAAGTCGTTAGTAAACAATCGGTGAGCATCACTATTAGGAAGCTCTACTGATGGTGACGCTGGAAAGCGTTTTGGTTGTAATTCTGAAACTCTCATATTATTCCCTTTCATTGGAATGTTGTTTGTTTGTTATGCTCTTATTATATACTAATTATCGTCATTTGTCAATAGCAATATTAACTTTATTTGTATTTATTTAGTAAATAGTTTCTGTCGTTGCTTCTTGCTACTTGACTAATACAGTTCATTGTATCGCCACGATTTAACTTCTTATGTGATGTAGCAATAGCGTAACGCTTACCGTGTGTACATTCTACTAGGTATCTATGGCTAACGTGGTCGTATCGTAATTCTTTTTTAACTGTGAAACCTGACATCTTATATCCTTTGTTGTTAACTTGTTATGCTCTTATTATATTATATATATCGGCATTTGTCAAGGGTAATCTTTAACTATTTATGTAAGAAACTAAAATACTTTTCTTAGCCCAAAGCTGTTCTAGTTCACGTTCAACAATGTCGGTATTGTGTTTACCCAACTCGTTAACGTGTTGTTCAATCTTCTTTTCGATCCGACGATCAATCTTGAACAGTTCTAGTTTAGCTTGGCTCTTTGTGCCTACTTTAGTAATCTTCATGTTGTGTTCCTTTCAAGAACGTTGTTTGTTATGTCTCTATTATATACTATCGGCTATAAATGTCAATAGACTTTAGAACTTTTTTAAGAAATAATCTTAATTAATTCTGTACCATAAAAGTAGATTGCATATGTAATAATTATTACTAAGGTTGTCTTGCCGATTGTGTCTATTACTTTGTCAAACATGTTGTAACCTTTCTTAATTGTTATATACTAAGTATATCATATATATCGTCATTTGTCAATAGATACTTAACAATAATCTCAGAATAATTCTATTTATTTTCTTAGTGTGTTATTGATACTTAGTCTCATTAGTAAAAAAAAGCCCCCTGCATTTCTCTTGAATTTTGACTTGTCGCGTAAACTCTATCTATTGACCCTGATAATTTAGATAGTACACCCACTTTTATCTTCAAAGCTTATTGAGACTCATTCTCATTAAAAAGTCGGGGTGGTTCAAACACAATTCAGACAAATCAATACAAATGTATTACCCAATCCTCCCCACTCGCCCCTTCAGATTCGCACGTTTTTGAAAGTTCCTGTGTCTTTTAGTAGTGTATGAGTGTATAATATAACAGTTAGATTGATATAGAAATGGAAAAGGTACAGAAAATGACTAATAATAAAGATAAATGCGACAAGGTTGATTCTGAATTGCATTGCAAGGCAACAGCAGAGCTAAACAGTCAGATTGTTGATGAGTTGATGGCTGAGGATAAGTCGCTATCAGAACTTCTAGAGAGAGACGAAGATGGTGAAGAAAGAGAAACAGAGTAGATACCTACACGGTGGTTTAAATTTCGGATACTCAATACCCGACCACGCAAGAACTGGTAGAGTGTTCCTACATTGCCACGACACGTTTGAATGTGGAGACGAAAGGTGGGATGCAGCCTGCAATGAAATTACATGTTTAGAAAATGTGATTGGATTTGAAAGCAGATTCTACTACCAGATAGAAGAACACAATAATAAACAGCTGGTTAGCTGGGAAAAGGGTATCGGATACCTAGAAAAAGAAAATTCACTAGTTTCTTTAGTTAGAGAGACTCCAGTTCGGTACTTCAACGGTGGAGAACCCGGATATTACAGACCTGAAGCTAAAGGTATACGTTTCAAAAGAGATAGTTTACTTAAAATACAGTCAGTAAGCCCTCAAGAACTCAGAGAAGCCACCGCCGCCCCCTACTCTATAGTCGCAACTATGGAATCTCAACGTCTCACTCCGGTACATATGGAAGAAGACACACTGTTGGGAAGAAAAGACGACATTATTCAGTCTATTGACCGAGAAGAACTCATAGAAATGTACGATCTTGAGAATTTATCCATAGATTCTCTTACAAAGACACAAAAACAGCTACCATTCAAGGCTCGCCGCATTGATCTCACACGAAAAGACTCCGTAGTCTCGGCTCCTGTGCTACGAGCAGCACCAGATAACTACGATGAAGACACAAAACCTCCCGCACAGCAGGGTATGATCATATACAACACCGAAAAAAGATGCTTACAATTTTATAATGGGGAAAAATGGGTAACTCTAAAGGAATACGAGGAAGATTAATGCATATCCCCAGTAACATGACAAAAGATGAGGTAATTAAACAAATAAATGTGGTTGTAAATAGAATCGCCCCTAAGTACACGTTCTATGGATACCAACCAAATGACCTCAAACAAGAAGCATTTATCATCTGCATGGAAGCACTACCTAGATATGATTCCAAAAGACCACTAGAAAACTTCTTATCGGTACATTTATCCAATAGACTAAAGAATTTTGTACGAGATAACCACTTTCAGGCTAACGAAGATGAAAAAGCAAAGATCGTCATGCCCGGACAACTAGCAAACGAGGAATATTTACTAGATACCAGAGAAGAATACATAGCAGACCTAGATTATAAACAAATGCAGAAGGTATTAGACATAAAATTACCCGCACACTATAGAGCAGACTACCTCAAGATTATAAATGACGTATATGTACCTAAAAAGAAGAAAGAGGAAGTATTATTTATTATACAAACAATATTAGAGGAACATGGGTATGAAGAGGGGTAGACTATCTAACGAAGAAACCCGCTATATTACAGATAACGCAAGCAGTATCTCAGTCGAAGACATAGCTGAGAATCTGGATCGTAATCCATCCATGATTGAGAACTTTCTTAAAAAGAACTTAAAGATGGGGCTTTCTGAGTTTGAGCAGGCCGCTTACGAACTAGAAGAGCGTCCTTACTGGATAGAGCTTGAGCAGCAATTTACTGAGGATGAGTTGGAACTTTTCAAGTATCACTGGAGCAGAATCATTAATCAGTTCAAAGATGATGTGTTTCCAACCGAAGAGTTGCAAGTTGTGGACGTGATCAAGTTAGAGATGTTAATGAACAGGTGCCTCAAGCAGAATAAAGAGAACATAGATCAGATAAATGCATTTGAAGGGCTCCTGCAGGTCGAGAGGCAGGCGGAACCGGAACATCAGGACAAGGAGGTCATATTCAATCTAGATCGTCAGATAGCGTCTCTCAGAGCCGCACAGGAATCTATGAACAGAGACTACAGAGATCTCCAAACCAAGAAGAGCTCTATGTTGAAAGAAATGAAGGGGACGCGAGAGCAGAGAATCAAGCGTCTTGAAGATTCAAAACAAACTTTTACGGGCTGGGTAGCTCATCTCATGCAAAATCCTGCTGTAACCCGACAGTATGGAATGGAGATGGAAAAAATGCGATTAGCTATGGAACAAGAGAAGGAGCGGCTCAGCGTTTTTCATAAATACGAGGACGGTCAAGTGGATCAACCGTTCCTAACACCAGATACAGTTAAGGATTAAATAAATGAAAGCGATTATATTCGGAGTAACCGGACAGGACGGAAGCCATCTTGCAGATTTACTAATATCTAAAGATTATGAAGTCGTAGGTGTAGCTCGTCGCAGCAGCGTAGACACGACTGAGAGAGTCAAGCATCTAATTGGGAATGACAGATTCGACATAGTTCATGGAGATATAACTGATGTCAGTAGCGTCATGAACATTTTATCGAGTAATAACGAAGTAGATGAAGTCTACAATTTAGCAGCACAATCGCATGTAGGCATATCTTTTAAGCAACCCGGTCTCACATGGGATATTACGGGCAAAGGAGTCTTAAACATATTACAAGCAATTGTGGATCTAGGTCTACATTGTAGATTCTATCAAGCATCATCAAGTGAGATGTTTGGTGATTCATATGATGTCAATCCAGACAATGGTGAAAAATATCAAAATGAAGAAACTAAATTTCTGCCACAATCACCATATGCCATAGCTAAATGTGCAGCCCACTATGCAGTAAGATTATATCGTGAAGCCTACGGCTTACATGCAAGTGCCGGAATCTTATTTAACCACGAAGGAGAACGTCGTGGAGAAAACTTTGTGACTCGAAAAATTACTAAGTGGATTGGCGATTTTGTGAGATGGAAGAAGTATGTCGCTGATAATGAAAAAGAATGGGAAAGCACGTATGAGCCCGCCATGACTTTTTCTAAAGACGACATCCACATACATCCAAAAGTGTCAGAAGGTGAAAATATAAAATTTCCGAAACTCCGATTGGGTAACTTAGATGCGTGTCGCGACTGGGGTTACGCTGGTGATTATGTAGAGGCCATGTGGATTATGATGCAACAGGAAGATCCAGATGATTATGTAATATGTACAGGAAACACATACACCATTCGACAATTTTTAGAAAGATCATTTGCATATGTAGGGATTGAAGACTGGGAGCAGCACGTTGTAGTTGACCCGGAATTTTACAGACCAGCTGAGGTAGATTACCTAAGAGGTAGTTCCGAAAAAGCAAAACTCAAACTGGGATGGACTCCAAAGAATGATTTAAACGGTCTAGTTAACATCATGATGAAACACGACGTAAATGAAAATATACAAAGTTTATCTTGATATGTCATTAGTCGTATCAAGACTTAGTAAATATAGAATATATGAATATAACTCTGAGTATCCAATAATTTTTGTAGAAGCTGACGATCCAGACGGAGCGTGTTATACAGCTATATATAAATTACTAAAGCTTATTTTAGATCAGGATGACTCTAAAGAGGCTAGGTCTCTATGTAAAGAGATCAAGAGAGATATAAGAGTTATTTCAGCGAAAGCAAAATGAGAAGAAATTATGACGATCCAGTTTATAAAGACTGGAGAAAAAAAGTTTATAGCAGAGATAAGTTCCGGTGTCAGATGCCGGGATGTACTTCAAAATATAGACTACAAGCTCACCACATAAAAAAATGGTCGAGTGCCGCTATCTTGAGATATGATGTTGACAACGGCATAACTTTATGTCGCTCATGCCATGAAAGAATAACTGGACATGAGCACGCCTACCAATCATTATTTTCACAGATAGTACATGACAATGACAAAAAAAGTTCCTAACTTTACAGTTATAAAAGATACTAGAGAGCAAGAAGGTTATCACTTCAGCAATTACGATAAGTGCGAAGGGATGATAGTACAGAAGCTTGATACTGGCGACTATACCATAGTAGGTCTAGAGGAAAAAGTCTGCATAGAAAGAAAAGCTTCACCTGAAGAACTAGCTGCAAACTTAGGACAAAAGAAACATGCGTTCATGAACGAAATAGAACGTATGAGGCCTTTCAAACATAAGTTTATATTATTAGAATTTACACTTAAGGATTTGGTAGAGTTTCCAGACAATACTAGGATACCGGAATCGCAAAAAAAGAAAGTACGTATTAGCGGAAAGTATATGTTAAAAATGTTAATGGAGTTTCAACTTCAGAGAGATATACATATAATGTTTTGTGGTGATAAGTATAATGCTTTCTTAACTCTGTCCAGTTTATTCAAAAGACTAAACGAGATGTATAACTAATGAACAATGTAATAGACGATATACATGGTCAAAATATAGATGTCAAGAATAGAGAGATATTCTTGCATGGTCAACACGGTGCATTTGAAGATGATCCGGGCGTTGAGTATAGAATGGCCACAACGTTTATAAAAAATATTAGGTACTTAGACCAAATAAAGAATGAACCAATTATTATACATATGCACAGCCTTGGTGGAAACTGGGGCGACGGAATGGCTATATACGATGCTATCAAAATTTCAAGATCCTACGTAACTATACTAGTTTACGGTCAAGCAGAATCTATGAGCAGTATAATACTGCAAGCTGCCGACAAAAGAATAATGATGCCTAATGCACATTTTATGTGTCACTACGGTAGTAGCGCAAACGCAGGAAACTATCTTGATACACAAAACTGGGCTAAGTTTGAAAAGAAGATACTTGAGGATATGTTAGACATTTATGCCGCAAGCTGCACAAAAGGTAAGTTCTTTAAAGAACACTACAAGCAGCCGACAGAAGAAAAAGTTAAGGGTTTCATAAAGAGAAAACTTAAGTCGGGCGACTGGTATCTTTCTTCTCACGAGTCTGTATACTATGGCTTCGCAGATGATGTAATAACGCATAGGAGCTATGGGAGTATAACCAGTCTAAAATGACAGAACTCAAAAAAATAAATGAAGCTTGGCTCAAAATAGATATAGACGATAAAAATATTTTTAACCCGTCATCTATTCTTAAAACTCAAGACGATGATTACCACCTTAGACTTGTATACCTAATGACAAAGCCTGAGTACTTCTCATTTCTCTGTAAACACATACTCAACATACAAATCTTACCATCTCAAGCGCTTATGCTTTGTGAAATGTGGAATAGAAAATTTCCAATGCTAATAGCCAGTCGTGGTTTTGGTAAGTCGTTCATGTTATCCCTCTATGCTTTGCTTAGGGCTTTACTTCTACCAAAACGAAAAGTAGTTGTCGTAGGTGCTGCGTTTAGGCAGTCTAAAGTTTTGTTTGAGTATATGGAGACAATATGGAGAAACGCACCTATACTTAGAGATATATGCAGCGGATCATCTGGGCCTCGTCGAGATGTTGACAGGTGTGTAATGAGAATCAATGAAAGCACGGTTACATGTCTGCCACTAGGTGACGGGCAGAAGATTCGTGGTCAACGTGCTAACGATATTATATCTGACGAGTTTGCCTCGATACCTAGAGATATATTTGAAAATGTTGTTGCTGGTTTTGCTGCAGTTAGCGCAGACCCAATTGACAATGTCAAAAGACTAGCCGCAGAAAAAAGAGCCAAGGAGCTCGGCATAGATATAAAAGAAGATAAAAAAGAAGAAGAAGATCTATCGCTTAAAGACAATCAAATCATTCTTTCTGGTACAGCTTATTATGACTTTAATCACTTTGCTACCTACTGGAAAAAGTGGCGCCAAATCATAAAGAGCCAAGGTAGAGAAGATAGACTTAGAGAAGTTTTTGGGGGAGACGAAGTTCCCAAAAGTTTTGATTGGACTCAGTACTCTATTATCAGAATACCATATGAGCTTTTGCCAGAGGGCTTTATGGATGCTGCTCAGGTTGCGAGATCCAAAGCTACCGTACACGCAGGTATATATCAGATGGAGTTCGGCGCTTGCTTCACTAGAGATAGTCAAGGGTTTTTCAAGAGATCACTTATAGAGTCTTGCGTTATTTCAATAGACAATGTACTTAAAGACTCTAACGGGCAAGAGATACATTTTGAAGCGAAACTTATGGGAGACCCAAATAAAAGATATGTATTTGGTGTTGACCCTGCATCCGAGGTAGACAATTTTAGTATTGTTGTTATTGAGATAAACTCAGACCACAGAAAAATTGTGCACTGCTGGACGACTAATAGATCAGAACATAAAGACAAAATCAAAAAAGGTTATTCTACAGAAACAGATTACTATGCCTACTGTGCTAGAAAAATTAGAGATCTTATGAGACTATTTCCATGTGTTCATATTGCAATGGACGCGCAGGGTGGTGGTATAGCCGTGATGGAATCTCTGCATGATAATGATAAAATAAAAGATGGGGAAGTTGCTATATGGCCCGTGATAGATGAAAACAAAGCCAAAGACACAGACGATGAAAAGGGTCTACACATATTAGAGATGTGTCAATTTGCTAAATACGACTGGCTAGCAGAAGCAAATCATAGTTTAAGAAAAGACTTTGAAGACAAATCCTTGTTGTTTCCATTTTTTGACCCCGTAACTCTTGGTATATCAGCAGCAGAAGATGGATTAAAAAATAGAGTATACGATACACTTGAAGAGTGCGTTTTAGACATCGAGGAGCTTAAGGACGAGTTGGCTATGATACAAATGACACAAACTGCAAGTGGCAGAGATAGATGGGATACACCAGAAGTAGTTGTAGGAGCTGGTAAGAAAAGCAAAATGCGGAAAGACCGCTACTCAGCTTTAATTATGGCTAACATGGCAGCTAGAGGTATCATGAGAGCACCAACCCCACAGGAATACAATTTCTATGGCGGGTTCGCTACGATGGACGGCATACAGAGAAAAGGTAGCGAAACTATGTTTACCGGGCCAAACTGGTTTACTGAGAATATGAAAGATGTTTATTAATTTGTGTATAATATTGTAACCATTCCAATTAACATTCCAATTGAAGATACAGAGGCATAAAATGAGCGAAGATATGATTACGTGGTCAGGTGATGAAGACAGACAAAGTGCGTTTGCTTCTTACAGCGAAAACATTGATTCTTATGGTGGTTTAGGTAAAAGTGCTGCATATCATAGAGATTTTCTTAATATAGAGCCAAACAGATCTGTAAGGCCACAGTTTACCAAAAGAGACTACTATGCCTTTAGAGAGGGCGAGCGCGTACCAAGCAATCAAAAGCGCATTATTAAAATGTGTATGGATGCATATGACAAAGTTGGAATAATCAGAAACATAGTTGATTTGATGGGAGACTTTGGTAGTCAGGGAATTAGCCTTGTTCATGCTGACAGAACTGCAGAGAAATTCTTCAAACAATGGTTTAAAAAGGTTGACGGCAAAGAAAGATCAGAACGGTTCCTGAATAATTTATATAGAACAGGCAACGTCATTGTATACAGAAGCAATGCTAGTATTACTCCAGAACTCAATAAGTTTATGAAGTCTGTAGGAAATGATATTAAAGTTGAACTACCAAATGTAACTAAAAATGTAATACCTTTTAGGTACAACTTCTTTAATCCCATGAGTGTTAACATGAAAGAAAGTGGATTGTCTTTATTTGTTGGCTCAAAAAGATTTAGTATATCAAACAGCGTTATATCAGATGTGTACAAAAAGGGCCATATACCTCAAGAAATACTTAAGACACTGCCGCCGGCAGCCAGAAGGTCTATAGAAAATGGCGACAAAGAAATACCCCTAGAGCCAGAAAGACTATCCGTACACTACTACAAGAAAGACGATTGGCAGGTCTGGGCAAATCCTATGATCTACGCAATTCTTGATGATATAATCATGCTAGAAAAAATGAGACTGGCTGACCTATCTGCTCTAGATGGCGCGATCTCAAATATTAGATTGTGGACTCTTGGTAGTCTAGATCACAAAATCCTACCAAACAAAGCGGCGATCAACAAACTGCGCGACATCTTAGCAAGTAATGCTGGAGGTGGAACTATGGAGTTGGTTTGGGGGCCAGAGCTTTCTTACACAGAGTCAAATAGTCAGGTCTATAAGTTCTTAGGTTCAGAAAAATACAATTCTGTTCTCAACAGTATATATGCTGGACTTGGTGTTCCTCCAACCCTTACAGGCATGGCTGGTAACGGTGGAGGATTTACAAATAACTTTATTAGCCTTAAGACTCTCGTCGAGCGATTGCAGTACGGTAGGACTTTGCTAGTTAATTTTTGGCAAAAAGAAATAGAGGTAGTCAGAAAAGCAATGGGCTTTAGAAGGCCAGCCTATGTACAATTCGACCAGATGAATCTTTCAGATGACACCGCAGAGAAGAACTTACTATTACAGCTTGCGGACAGAGATATTATATCTCACGAGACCATATTGGAACGATTCAAGGAAATACCAACCGTGGAAAAAATTAGACTTAAGAGAGAGATGAAAGATAGAGGTAGAGATCAATCTCCAAACAAAGCTGGCCCTTATCACAATCCTCAGCATGATCATGAGATTGAAAAAATAGCTCTCAACAAAGACCTTCTCGACGACGAGTACCTTGAAGAAAAAGGCTTGCCAACCAGAGAAGTCGAGGTAAATGTTGAGCCAGAAAAGAAAGACGGGCCAATTGTCCCAAAAGTCGAGAAGACAAATGATATACCAAGTGAAAACAATGGAAGACCCAAAAACTCAATAGATACTGAGCCAAGGAAGCAAAGAGTTGAAAAGCCAAGATCAAAGCCCGGACTAGCGGACTTAATAGACTGGTCTCAAAACTCATATAATAAAATATCTGAATGTGTGACTATGGCATTTCTAAAAGCCAATAATAAGAAAAATCTAAGACAGGTCACAAAGGCGGAGTTGTTTGATGTAGAGCGAATTAAGTTTGATGTTCTTACAAATTTAGACTTACTATGTGAAGTTAATGAAAATGTAATTCATCAACATTTAGCAAGCGCAAGCTTAACACCTACATCATTTAAAACGCTTCTATCTGACAAAGACATAGATATAAATGATATGTCTATAGAGTCGTATAGGAAGAAAGCCGTTAGCTGCTTTATAGAATACGCTATGAAATAGTAGTATTTCTAAACTTTTTTTAAAAATTGTGTATACTTATTTTAGAGGTAAGACACATGAAAATATATCAACAAGAAATTAATGACGGTATTGCTGAGGTTATTAAATCTCAAGCATCCGTCGTTTATGCTTCGCAGGCTTCTGTTAACCTTAAGCCCGAGGAGAATGATGTCATCAAAAAGCTTATGGCTTCTGAAGGTAAAAGCAATCCTGACCAGTTTGACCTTTACTATTTAGAAGCTGTTTTAGTTTCAACAGGCTGGAACAAGAACGATGACGTGTTTACACCTGAAGCAACATGGGCTGCTCGCAGTACACCTGAAGACAAGCAGTTCAATTTTATGCATAACGAAAATGATATCATAGGACACATCACTAGTTCCTATGTATTAAATAAGGATGGCGATAAAGTTTCTGCGGACGATGTAGAAACTCCTAGTGAATTTGACATTGTTACTGAAGCAGTTCTATACAATAGTTGGACTAACCCAGAAAACAGAGATCGAATGAATCAAATTATTGCTGAAATCGAAGAGGGAAAATGGTTTGTGTCTATGGAGTGTTTGTTCTCTGATTTTGATTACGCCCTGACTGACCCCGATGGGCAGAACAAAATTTTAGCACGGACAGAAGAATCTTCGTTTCTGACTAAACACCTTAGATCTTATGGTGGAGAAGGAAGTTACGAAGGCTATACTGTAGGTAGGGCTCTCAAGAATATAGCATTTTCAGGCAAAGGTTTGGTTTCAAAACCAGCCAACCCTAGAAGTGTCATATTTGAAAAGAGCAAATCATTTATTATAAATGAAGACGTTACTGATAAACTTTCTATAGGAGAATTTATAATGTCAGATAATACTCAGATCTTGGAAAAGCAGATTGCAGGTCTTACGGAAGACTTGGCTGCGTCCAAAGCCGAGAATGAGGCTATCAAGGCACAAATCGAAGAAGCAAAAGATAAAGAATTTGCCTCAACGGTTGAAGCTTATGAAGCTGATGTTCAGGCAAAAGACGAAGCTATCGCTAACCTTGAGGAAACTGTAAAGTCTACTCAGGCTAGGATTGCTGAATTAGAAGATGCTCTAGCTGGTTCTCAAACAGAACTTGCTGAAGCTATGAAAGAAATGGACGATATGAAGAAGAAAGCTATGATGAAAAAGAGAAAAGCTGCTCTTGTTGAAGCTGGTATCAGCGAAGAAGACGTAGAAGAATCTTTTGCTAGCTTTGAGTCTCTAGAAGATGAAGCCTTTGAAACTGTCGTTGCTCTCATGAAAAAGAAAGCAAAGAAAGAAGATAAGGACGAAGAAGCTGAAGCAGCAATGCCAGAAGCTCTGAAAGAGGCTATCGAAAAGAAGAAAAAGGAAAAAGAAGCTAAAGCTGAAGAAGAAGAAGCTGAAGAAGCAGAAGCTGAATTAGAAGAAGCTTTTGAAGAAGTCGAGTCCACCGAAGCTGCTCTCGTAGAGGAAGTTTCTGAAGTTGATGAAATGCAAAGCACTCGTGCTAGCATTGCAACTTGGCTCGAATCAAACGTTTTAAACAAGTAATTTAATTTATCTACAGGAGATTAGAAAATGGCTCTTAAAGCAGATAGATACGAACTACAAACCGATATTAGCTTCTTTCTGGATGCAGCAGTTGCTACTAGAGGTGGTGTAGTCGTTCACGACACGACGGCTGGTTCTGGCGCTGCCATGGATCAGGGCGTTAATAAAGTATTCTACAAGACATCAGTTGCCGCAACTGATTCACCAGTAGGTATTTTGCTTAATGATGTTGTTAACAAAGACCTTACTCGTACTCACTTAAACCAACATAAAGACGAAGTTCAACTTGGTGGTAAAGTGACGGTATTGCGTAAGGGTTATGTTGTAACAAGCAACATTGAAGGTACTCCAGCAGCTGGAGATATCGCGTATGTACACAACAACGGTAATATCAGTAATGGCGCGTCCATTGCGGTTGCTACCTTAGTTGGATCTGGTAACTTAGCAGTTGGTCGTTTCTTGTCCTCAAAGGACGAAGACGGTTACGCTAAAGTTGAAGTTAACCTACCACAGGCTAACGTCACCATCTAGTAAACCTTAATTAAAGGAGATATAATAATGTCTTATACAGATAGACCTAGCGATGAATTCATTTCGCTACTTCGCAAATCTGGCGATAGTGATTTGGGTGTCGCTCAAGCAGCTCAGCGAGAATTTGCCAAAGCTCTTGAACTTCCTTTGAGAAAAGGCGTTCTAGTTGGCAACATCCTTGGTGATATTTTTGAAACTATCAATGTAGAACCCGGTGCTAACACTGAGTTTCCACTTGATTTGATTTCTCCCGGACTTGAAGGTGAGCACGTTGCTTACACCAATCCCGGACACGGTAGAGTACCAGAACGTAGCGTCGAAGGCGATTACGTTATGATTCCAACATACACAGTAACTAGTTCAATTGACTACTTGCTGCGTTATGCTCGTGAAGCACGTTGGGACATCGTAGCACGCGCTATGCAGGTTCTCGAAGCTGGTTTCACTAAGAAAATGAACGATGACGGATGGCACACCATTTTGGCTGCCGGCGTTGATCGCAATATCTTAGTCTACGATGCAGATGCTACCGCAGGCCAGTTTAGCAAGAGACTTGTTTCTCTTCTACAAACTGTAATGCGTAGAAACTCTGGCGGAAACAGCGCTTCTGTTGGCCGTGGCAGTTTGACTGACCTCTACGTTTCTCCAGAAGCTCTGGAAGACGTCCGTAACTGGGGACTTGATCAGATCGACGAAGTCACTCGTCGTGAAATCTACACCGCCGCTGAAGGCGGAGCTCCAATTACACGCATCTTTGGCGTGAACCTTCACGACCTAGATGAGCTTGGAGAAGGTCAAGAATACCAAAGCTTCTTCACTAGTTCTCTGTCAGGTGCAGTAGAAACTAATGACGTAGAATTGGTTGTAGGTTTGGATCAAGGCGCAAATGACAGCTTTGTAATGCCAGTTAAGCAGCAAGTTGAAATCTTTGAAGATCCTACTCTTCATAGACAACAGCGCGCTGGTTACTACGGTTTTGCTGAAATTGGCTTTGGTGTTCTGGATAACAGACGAGTGATCCTTGGATCGTTCTAATTATCTGGTATAAAACCTGAGAACAAAGGATGCCGCCCTCACTTATTTGTGGGGGTGGCTCTTTTTTTATGTGTATAATAAAGGTAGAACGTTCTTTTTTAAGGAAATTTATAGGAGATAATAATGGCTGCTCTATCAAATTATTTAGAGTCGGGCCTCTTAAATTTCGTATTTAGAGGCGAAAATTTCGCTGCACCTTCTAATATATCAATTGCTTTAGTTAGCGGTGTAAAAGAAGCAGATAAGGCTGACGCAGATACTGGCACTACGATTCTTGAGCTGCCAAGTGGAATTAATGGTTCTGGTACTGGCTATACTAGAGTAAATCTAGGCGCTCCCGGAGCGACAAAGTTTTCGTACACACAAGAAGATTTTGAAACTGGTAGTGGAACTATTAGAAATAGTGGTCAGATTGTATTCAATACGGCCCTTTTAGATTGGGGATGGGTTTCTGGGATTGCTATCTGTGATGCGCAACATGTAAACACAGACGAGTCTAATTCACCCGGAAACGTACTAATGCACGCAGCGCTTGATAACCCGAGAATCATATACGCTGGAGATAATGTAAAGTTTGATTATAACACATTAGAAATTAGCTTCAAATAAAAGGGTTTTTAAATGCCTATTCTGCCAAAGCAAACTATTGTAGGTAATATCAATAGTGAAATTCTAGATAACTCTAGGATGATGATATCGCCTTACGATGTTAGACACAATCTAATTGATATGATTGACTCTACTTACCTGTTCTTAGAAGGTAAGAATATCAATACGGCTAACTTTTCTACGCCAGACACCAGAACTACTATTGCTGGAGATGGCGCTTTAGACAAGCTTTACTTGCCAGAATATGTAAGCATTGATAATACAGCTATTGGTTACTATTCTTTACATAATAACTTCAATGGTGGTGAAAACACTGCTATTGGCTCTTATTCTGAAACTTGCAATGTTTACGGTAGTGGTAATACAGCTGTAGGCTACAAATCTTTAGCTGGCAATACTTTTGGCAATAATAATACTGTATTAGGCGCCAATGCGCTGCAAAGCAATAAGTATGGAAGCAATAATATAGCAATAGGAAATGGTGCTGGATACTATCACGGAAGCGGTATTGGAGAAAAGTATAGCAATAAATTTTACCTTGGCGTAAATGATGTTTCTTCATTCACCGATTGTCCCGACATAACAGAGGGTGGCGGCGGTGTTCCGCTTATGTATGGGGAACTAGACAATATAAAGCTTGGAATAGGTACTAAAAAGCTACATACATCCAGTACGCTAGAAGTTTCTGGTGCTATCTCACCTTCTTTGTCGGGAACTTATGATTTAGGTGAGCAAAATTTTGGTTGGAAAACAGCTTGGCTTTCTGATTCTATCAATGATGACATATATTTTTCAGGCGGAAAACTTGGCGTAGGCACGCCATCTCCATCTGGATCAGAAGGTCTTGTGACAGTAGCTGGAAACTTAGTTCCACACGAAGGTTACAAATATAAACTAGGAACTCCAGATCTTAAATGGATAGGACACTTTTCTAAATTAAATGTAGATACTTTTTCAGCTTTAACGTTTGAAAATGTTGTTGACTGCGTTTATGAGTGTAGAACCCTATACCTTGCTAGTTCAGGAGTATGTGATGGAGAGCCAACACCTTGTGGATATCTTGATGATGATACCCTAAGTGGAGCTGGTCTTGTAATAGTTTCTAGTGGTACTTCACCTTCAAACTACAGAAGAAGATACGAGTGGATTTTCAGCCCTTCGGGTAATGCTCCAGATTGCTTAGAAGATCACAATATAAATTCTCAGTCTAGCTGGAATAGCAGTATAAGTATAAACATAGCTTCTGGAAACCACCTACAAACAGATAGAGTTATAGGTAGAGAAAGCTTATCTCTATTATCAGAAAGCGGATGCTTTGGCCTTTTCTTTGAGAACGATTTACACTCAAACAATTCTAACACCGTTTACTTTTCTAGAGAAAGACATATAGACGGAACAGATACTATTCAAAACAAGGCCTCTGGTGTAAACTTCTTGAGTTCCGGCGTGGACTATGACGTTTCTTATACATCTTTAACTTCAGGCGTTGTGGTTGGACAAAAATTTGTTTCAAGAGCTTCTAGAATTAAGAATACTGGAGGTGTAGACCACGTAGTAGGCTTTGGTATAAACTATACTGACGCGCGGGACGAAGTTTTAAGCGGCCAAAAGAAAGACCGACTAACAATATCTGCGTACGATGATGCAACATCGCCTTTAGATGCAATTACATTAATGAGAACTAAAGGGCCGGGTTTGGTAGGTATTACTGACTCTTCACTAAATCCACTGCCAAACACAATATTAAACGTTCAGTCAACTGGAGATGCTATTGTTAGAGTTATGTCTCCTACAAGCTACGACTCAACTCTACAGCTTCTAGGCAGGAACAACAGCGCCACTCACGGTCTGGATATCACTTATGATGAAGGTGACGAAAGAGCGGATCTCTCAATGATAAGCTCTTCAGCAAAGACCAAAATTATCTCTATAGATGATAATAATGTTGGTATCAAAGTACAAAGCCCTCAGTCTGATCTTTCCGTGGGCGGTGAAATATCAATGACTCAGTTCTCCTATGGCAGAACTTCATCAAACAATACTGGTTTTGGTAAAATATTTGTTACTGCAGGTAACACTTCTGCAGTTCCTCAAATTCTTATATTCCAAGATGATGAAGGAAATCAGATTAATATATCTCCAAATGATAGAGATGTCAATCTTTCTTCTACGGTCTTTGGTGACTCAAATGGAAACCAGTTCGTTGGATATCAATCTCCTGAATCTAGAGAAGCTTCTTCCCTCTCCAATAATTCAAGGAATGTCGGATTTGGTTATCAAGCATTAAATCTGCTCAGTCGTGGTGCTGGCGATGACAACATAGCGATAGGCTACAGAGCAGGTAGTAATCTTTTAAGCGCAGCGTCAAGGAATATTTTCATAGGCTCCGATGCTGGAGCTGGGATTGTTGGTGGTGACAGAAATATTGTCATAGGTCACAACGCTGCAGACAATGAAATAAATTCAAGCATAGACAAATCCATTATTATCGGTATGGATAACATTGCAAGAAACGCTTCCTCCGATTATAGTTTGTACATTGGTATGGGTGATAATTATACAATACTCAAAGGTATAATGGGGCCAAACCAGTCAGACAAATTCCTAGAGGTTCCAAACGCTAAGTTTATTGTCAGTCAAGGCTCTGACAATATGACACTGACACATTCAACTAACTTCTTTGGTACTGACAAGGTAGCCTCTATATTTAATAAAAATGATTCGTTTAGCAATAATCCAGATGGCGGCGTTGCATTTACATTTACCGGCGCAGACAGCGCTGAAAAGACGCTGATGACAATGAGGCATCATGTGGATGCTATGACTATCACGCCTAGTTTTGCCGTCGCGTCCCCTGAAAGACCTTCAATCAGTGTTTCCGGCGATATTAATGTTCTTGGTGGATTAAGATTTAGTGATGGCACATCTGTCACTCTAGAGTCCAACGAGATGAATCTTGGTGGATCAATCAGAGCAGATTCAACAAATAAAAGAATTACTGTTGGTGACATTGGAACTAATCCAGCAGCCGACGCAGCTTTTGAAATTATACCTAAAACAGCCTCTGAAAGAATACAAGAATGGAAAAATGAAGCAGGGAATGTAGTTGCATACATGGATCAAGATGGCGATATGCATATAGCAGGAACTTACAAACAATTCTAAAGGGGTGAAAGATGGCTTTTATTCTTGCTGACAGAGTAAAGGAAGTTACTACAACTACAGGCACAGGGAGTGTAGTTCTTGGTGGAACGATTGACGCTTCTACAACTTTCTCTGCCGCCATAGGCGATGGCAACTCCACGTATTATTGTATAGAATCTCCCGATGGAAACTATGAAGTTGGTATTGGAATATACACCTCCTCCTCCAATAGTCTAAGTAGAGACACCATTATATCTAGTAGTAATAGTGGCTCAAAGATTTCTTTAGTTGGTGTTTCAAATGTCTTCTGTACACAACCTGCTCCAAAGGCTGTCTTCTTAGATTCAACGGGATTAGTTAGCGGTGTTGACTCCAGCTTTGAGGGTTTCGCTTTTCCAGACGGAACTATACAATACACCTCTGCAACAAGCGGTAATGCACCTATAACTATAGAGAGACAAGGTGCAGGTGTATTCTTTAATTATTTTATAAACAATGCATATGACGAGACTGTTTCTCTACATCTAGAAAATGAACAGTTTCCAAGATTTAAACTTGGTTTGAGGGATACTGCTGATGGTGATTCCGCACCAACTTATGGTTATTTATTTGCTGAACAAGGTTCTGCAGGTGCAGTAGGTGATAGCACTTGTGAATTTTACGTAGCTAATAATAACGGATTCTGGATAAAACATAATTCTCAGAATATCGCTAATTTTGCTCAAGATGATGGTATAATATTCCAAAACGTTGCTGCAGCAAGTCCTACATTTACAGTAAAAGGAAATGCAGCTCAGGCAACTGACTTACAAAGATGGAATGACAGCTCCTCTACAACGTTGGCGAAAGTAACAAAAGAAGGCCATATTAGTGGTGTTCAATTACATACTCCAACAATTTCGTTTGCTGACGGAACAACACAGAGCACGGCAGGATATACCGGCACTGGAGATATTAACGTAAAACAATATATTTATCATGACGGGGATTCAAATACTTATATCAGATTCCGGGGCGATCAAATAGACTTTAATGCTGGCGGTCGGAACTTCCTCTCGCTGGACGAAGGTTCTAATGATAAAGCTATAATCAATGGTGGCGGTAACGATATTGATTTTCAGGTTGAAGGTGAGAATGACGCAAATCTTATAAGAACAGATGCTGCAAACGATAGAGTGGGTATTGGCACAAGTAGCCCTAGCTATCTTCTTGATGTTGCTGGGAGCGGTTCTTTTGAAACAATACGTTTTTCTGATGGAACTACTCAAGTCACATCCTTTTCCGCTGATGTAGCTACTGCGTCAGGTGCGCTTAGAGCAGACATAACAAGCAATACAGCCGCAATACCAGCCTCTGGATATGCTATCTCAGGCGCTTTGCAATCTCAAATAGATGGTCTTAGCGGGGCATCAATTTCATATGTAGATGCAGCTACCGCTTCTGGTGTTGCTAACTCTGGTTTTCTTAGTGAAGAGCTTCACGAAATATCTGGTGTAGGAGGTTTAATTGCCAACAAAAACAATTGGGATACTGCATATAGTTGGGGAGATCATTCTTCTGCAGGTTACCTCACTTCCCAAACATCCCACGCCGATGTCCTTGTAGATGGAGATTTTAGTTCACAGGGTCTTATGAAAAGAGGTTTTTCAGGTGGATCTTATAGCATCGTAACTGACAACTCTAGCAACTGGAATACTGCGTATGGATGGGGCGACCATGTTCCATATGTAGATGCAGCTACTGCTTCAGGCGTTGCCAATTCAGGATTTTTTAGTGAGGAGCTATATGAGGTTTCAGGAGTTGCTGGCTTAATACCTTCAACCGTAGCAGATTCCGGCTACGCAATTTCAGGAGCATTGCAGGTTCAAATAGACGGTATCAGTGGTGCTTCAGTAGCTTACGTCGATGCAGCAACCGCGTCCGGCGTTGCTAACTCTGGATTCTTTAGTGAAGAATTACATGAAGTTTCAGGTGTTGGAGGGCTCATATCTTCTACTGTTGCAGATTCGGGCTATGCGATATCAGGTGCCCTACAGGTTCAAATAGATGGGATTGGCGGAGCGTCTGTTTCTTATGTGGATGCCGCCACAGCTTCAGGTGTCGCAAACTCTGGCTTTTTCAGTGAGGAGCTACACGAAGTGTCAGGTGTTGGCGGGTTAATGCTTGCTCATTCTGGCCATCTGTACGACTACACCACCGCCTACACTAATGCTGAAAACGCATCAGGTGTAGCACATTCTGGATTTTTTAGTGAGGAGTTGCATGAGGTTTCAGGTGTTGGTGGCCTTATATCTTCTACCGTCGCAGATTCGGGCTATGCGATATCAGGCGCTTTGCAGGTGCAGATAGACGGTATTGGTGGAGCATCTGTCTCCTATGTAGACGCAGCCACCGCTTCAGGGGTTGCAAACTCTGGATTCTTTAGCGAGGAACTTCATGAAGTATCAGGAGTAGGAGGGTTAATAACTTCAACCATAGCAAACTCTGGATACCATATTTCTGGAGTGCTGCAGCCTCAAATAACGGCTAACACCACGGCAATACCAGCCTCTGGCTATCATATATCTGGAGTGCTGCAGCCTCAAATAACCACAAACACAACTGCCATACCAGCCTCTGGTTATCATATATCTGGAGTCTTGCAGCCTCAAATATCAAGCAATACTAGTAACATATCAACAAACACAACGGCTATACCTGCGTCTGGTTATCACATCTCTGGTATTTTACAGCCCCAAATAACCACAAACACAACAGCGATACCGGCGTCTGGCTATCATATTTCTGGCGTTTTACAGCCTCAAATAACTACAAATGCAGCGGCTATACCGGCGTCTGGCTATCATATTTCTGGCATCCTTCAGACTCAAATAACTAATTTAAATCACGACACTTTAACTGGGTTTGTTGCGAACGAACATATAGATTGGACTGCAGACCAAGGTGGTACAAATATACACACAGGGAATTATGACAATACCACATATACTGCAGGATCTGGTATAGAACTACAAGGCACAGAGTTTAACGTAGCCATAAGTGGCAATAACATACTTGCAACCAATACACCAAGTGATAATTATGTGCCGTCATATGATTTAGCAACTGGTAAGTTTACTTGGGTAGAGGCAGGCGGAGCCAGTGACATAAATGGTCTCTCAGATTGTTTAGTAGAAAATAACTCTATATTTCTTGGTAATGACCCAAGCAGCACAACTGCTAGTGCTTTAAAGAATGTGGCAGTCGGAACTACCGCCTTAGAGGATATCACAACAGGCGATGGAAATATAGCTATTGGTTATAATGCCTCGAAAGACTTGACTACAGGAACCGGCATCATTGCTATTGGAAATGAAGCGAATGTTGGGTCAACAACCCTTCAGCACAGTAATGTTATTATCGGTAGGGAAGCTGGCGAATCAACCGCTTCGTTCGAGAGTAGGACAAGCAATGTAATCATTGGCCCATTGGCGGGTAAAGTTTCTAATGTTCAAGATTCTGTTATTATTGGCAAATCCGCCGGTCAGTATATTGGAGACGCAGGAGGTACAGAAGTATATGTAGTTGCAATCGGTTCATCAGCAATGGGTGGTACTTCTACTGATGTTGCAGACAATTATGGTTCTGTTGGAATAGGGAAGGGAGCAGGCCAATACAAAGGGCGTGGAACAGAAGCCAATTTTTGTGTATATTTAGGTTTTGAAGCTGGGTATGGCGACTCCGACCACGCAAGCAATATGCTTTACATTGCGAACGATGAGCCTTCAACTACCGGAGCAGGTGGTACTATCATCAAGGCCGATATGGAGGAAAAACATCTTGCTATTGGTCAAGCAGACTTATTAGTAAACGCTGCTGGTTCTGCGGCTCTTCAGGTTTATTCTAAAGATCCAGATGACCCATCTATATACGCACAACCATATCTTGGAAGTGAAGCTGACTTAATACACTTTAATTCCGGCACGCAGGAAATGTTTAATGTTGGTTGGGATGGAAGCATAACTACTAGCGGAACAATTTATGCTAGTGGGGCGATCACCGCTAGCGGGTCAATAGTCTTAAACAGATTTGTACCAAGTGTTACTACCAACGCTCTTTATAATGATGCAGGCACTCTTAAGTTTAATGGAGCTACGATTGGTGGCGCAGTAGATATTAATGGTTCTGCAGACTTAGGGAGTCCAGCTACAGGTGATGAGCTATTAATCTCTGATGCAGATGACAGTAATAACGTAAAGAAAGCTGATGTCGCAAGTGTTGTTAATTTAGCGGATCATGACGCATTAACAAACTTTGTAGCAAATGAGCATATTAATCATACTTCTGTGACCCTAACTGCTGGCGATGGATTGACAGGCGGTGGAGATATTTCTGCTAACAGAAGCTTTGCTGTAAGTGTTGATGATAGCACAATAGAGATTAACAGTGATTCGCTTAGAGTCAAAGATGATGGCATTACCTATGCCAAGATGCAACACACTACCGCTGATAACAGATTATTAGGTGCTGCTAGCGCTGGTGCAATTGGAGAAGTTCAGGTTGCTACAGCCATGGTTGCAGACGACGCCATCACTTATGCTAAAATGCAACACACCGGCACCGCAAACAGGGTTCTAGGTGCAGCTTCTGCCGGAGCTATTGGCGAAGTTCAGGTTGCTACAGCTATGGTTGCAGACGATGCCATCACTTATGCTAAAATTCAAAACGTCACCGATGCCAGAATGTTAGGCAACAACGCTGGGTCAGATGGCGCCGTTACAGAAATGACAAAAGCCAACGTTTTATCGTTCCTGAACGTTGCGGACGGGGCTACTGCCGCAGGTACTGTAACAGCTATAAATAACGCAACCGCTAATGAGCTTGTAACTATTGGTAGCACAACTACAGAACTAGATGCTGAAGCTAATTTAACTTTTGATGGAAGCACTAACAGACTTAAACTAGTTGGACACACTATTAATGAATTTCATCACGCTAATGATTCCCCAAAAGCATTGAGCGAGTCCAACGATGATTCAGGCGCTACTATTAGTATTGATTTAAGACAAAGTAATCTTTTTAACGTAGTATTAACTGATGACACAGATGTAACAAAAGTTGAGTTTTTAAATGGAACAAGAGGTCAAAAGTTTATCTTGAGAATTACACAAGTGGCTGGCGGCGAAACAGCAGCTACAGTGGCTTGGACTAATGTTGACTCTGCTACTGGCGGGACAGCCGCAACTGTTAGATGGGCTGGAAACGTAGTTCCAGTCATGTCTACATCAACTGCACACACAGATGTTCTCGGATTTCTTTGCACAAACGCTGCCGGTACTGCATTTGATGGATTTATTATAGGACAGGACTTACCAGACTAATGGCTAGGAATACTGTAAGGATATATACAAACATAGCAGTTAGTAGCTGCTCAGGCTCCGGGCCTGCTTACACTATAAACTATGGCTCTTCAGTTGCCAACGTTCAAGTTGGGGATGTTGTTACTGTATACAAAAGAGCTGCGGGCGCTGGTGGCAGCAGTACGATAGTATCAACCTACACCTATCATGTAACAGGTATAACCGACAGTGACACACTAACCCTTACATATGTAAGCGACACGGATGGCGATGGAGACGACTCACCATGTGATTTACCTTCTGGTACTGGTAGCTCAGGCTCTCCAAACAAAGCGCCTCATACGTTTGACAGAAATTTAGGATCTGCGTTTTTAATGTTTGTGGAGTAATTTATGGAACAATGCAAATGCGCAACGGCAGGATTTTGCGAATTTTTTGGACAGGAAATGACTTACGACCCACCAAATTGGCAGTGGTGTCAGTCCGCCACGCCAGACAAAAGACTGTGGTATAAAGAACAGTGCGAAAAAAAACAAATAAGAAAAGCAAAAGAAAGCAATACTTTCTTGGCTGGGGAATATATAACAAGCTCACAGCTTATAAAAGACTGTAGAGATCTCTTGCTCCCCCAAGTTGCTAAGCTTAATCTAAGGGGAGTCTTAGGTATACCAAGATCGGGACTGCTCCCAGCAAGTATGATTGCCATGTGGCTTAATCTACCAATGTACTCGCTAGACAGAGTTAACTCCCCTCAGCTCCTATCCGCTGCCACCAAGTTCGGCGGAATAAGAATGTTAGAACATACAGAGAATGATGGCGGCTTATTAGTTGTAGACGACACTGTTTACAATGGAACGGCAATGAAAAACTTTGCGCCACGTATACCAGAGGATACCTACACTTGTTCTGTTTATGTCAGACCAGAGTCTGAGTTTAAGCCAGATTTTTATGGTAGAGAACTCAACGCGCCTCATTTATTGGAATGGAATCTTTTTAATTGTACATATATAGAGTATGCACTATTGGACTTTGACGGAATTCTATCTCCAAATGTTCCATACGACAAGTGCATAAACGAAGAATCATATATAGATTATATAACAAATGTTGAGCCTTTTTATCACAGAATACCAAAAACAAAGTGCCGTGGAATTGTAACCGCTAGGCTGGAAAAGTATAGAGACATCACGGAAGAGTGGCTAGATCGTCACGGTGTCAGGTACGATTCACTGATAATGTATCCCACAGAAAAAGAGGAGATCCGAGACAAGAACCATATCCAAGAGGCTGCAAACTTTAAAGCCAAACATTTCTCAGCTTCTAGCGCACACTTCTTTATAGAGAGTGAGCTTCCAGAGGCTGTTATAATAAGAAGAGAGAGTGGCAAGTTCGTCATTTGCCCAGAGGATTAAAAAATGATTTATCTTCCAAAAAGAGCTGTTTTTATTCACATCCCTCGTGCAGCCGGAAACTCTGTAACGAGCGCAATCTCTGAGGTGTGTGCTGGTAAGGGTATTGACATAATATTAGGGACTGGTGGAATGATAGAGAATTGGCAGCAAATGAAACGCCACTCTAGAGCTGTCAAGCTAAAAGAAATAATACATGAATGGGACGATATATATAAATTTGCTATCCATCGCCCAATGAAAGAAAGAGTCAACAGCGTTGCAAGGCTTATACAGAGAGACCTAGATAAAAATGTACACGAAGATCCTACATGTCCAGAGGCATGGAGAAAAGTTTTAACAAACGAGGATGAAAATTATTGGAGTGTCTTTATGAGCCACACCACAGATTGGTACACCAAGGGAGAGAACGAAGAGGATCTTGGAGTAGAAATATATCAGCTATCGGATATAAACTACAGGTGGCATGAGATATGCGAAAAATGCAACATACCCCAATGCAATCTTCCCAAATTAAATTAGTGCAACACAATGAGATTAGTACAGCTTTCGCAATTTGAACCAATTTTTGAACCCCTATCTGGGCTAACCGTAGGTATAGTGGATGGAATAGGAAACATAGGAGACCAGCTTTTATATTTATCTGTTAGAGAATTATGTAAAGAATTTAACGTAGATCACTTTACCGTTAATGCTTTAGCTGAAAACCCCATACCTTCCTGCGACAAGCTTTTATTGTTTGGTGGAGGTAATATAGGTTTTCCACCAGCTGCTGCAATAAGAAAAAAAGCCTTTGAGTCAGGGATACCCTGCTGGCTGCTTCCACAAAGCGTCATAAGATATGAATACCTCAGCTGCGAAAAATTATTCTTTAGAGAATCCGTCAGTCGTGACATAATTGGGTATGGGGAAATAGCTCCAGACTTAGCTTTGGGATTTGACTTCCCGGAGTCTTCGGTCGATAAGACTGGATCTCAGATTTTTCTCAGAAGAAATGGGGGCTCCGTCCATCACCACGTTAGGCGCGAACTAAAGATAGATCCAGCTATGTGGTGTTACACACCAGAGCAGTATTGGAATCTTGCTGATGAATTTGAAACCATAACAACCGATAGACTTCATTTAGCTATAGCCTCACTAGCGATGAAGACCAAAACAACACTTCTGCCAATTAATTACCACAAGAATAAAGCCATGTTTACAGAATGGCTAGAGCCCATTGGTTGCTCTTGGAAAGACCATGTATTGTCTAATGAGATATCAGGAAGTCTGGAAGACAGGGAGTTTGTAAGATGAAGTTCTGTTCAAACCCCTTTAACACTCTTCACGTACACCCTGCAAGTTATATAACTTGTTGCCCTAGCTGGTTTACTAATCCTTTAGAAGTAATTGTAGAGGGCAAGTACGAAAATTTATGGAAAGTATGGAACCATAAGAAGTTTCAAAAACTAAGAGAATCTTGGCTAAATCAAGACGACTCACTGTGTAGCAGTTGCGTATTGCCTTTGATATTAGGTCGAAAAGACCCCAAGATAGAGAACTATATGACCCCAGTAATGACACGAGGCCCGTCTACAATTGTTTTCTCAAATGACATGACCTGTAATTTACACTGCTGGTCGTGCAGATCAAAGCCCATAATAGAAAAACGTCAAGATGAGATATTCAGGCAAACACGAAACGTTCTAGACACATTTCACAAAAGCATAAGATTCATCTCAGCCATAGGCTCTGGAGACCCTTTAGCTAGTCCAGCTTGGAGAAAAATATTACAAACATTTGAGATTTCCAAGTATGAAGATTTGGAGATTGAGATTTTTACAAATGGTCTACTGATCCCCAAATATTGGGACTCATTAAGCCATCTGCATAGCAATATAAGCAGAATAAAAATGAGTGTAGATGCTGCCAGCAAGGATATATATGAAAAGACCCGACTTGGAGGCAGGTTTGAAGACCTTGAGATAGCCATGAAATTTATATCTAAGCTAGGAAAGCAGTTTATATTGAACATGGTGGTAGAATCGGACAACTTTACCGATATACCTTTATTCATCGAAAGAGCTATAAAACACAATGCCACAAGAGTCAATCTTACGATGTTAAGAAATTGGCCTGACATAAGAGGTGGATTAGACAACTTCAACAAAAAGAACCTTGCAAATCCTAACCATGAAAAGTACGCTGATTTTATAAAACTATTAGAGAGCAACGAGGATTTACTCTGCCATCCAATAGTTGACTCATCAAGAATCAGGCCTAGCGGACACAAAATAATAAGACAATAGACAAATATGAAAAGCACAAGACGGGAAAAAACGTGTATATTTATTGTAGAGACTACGTATATTCCCATAGGAGAGAGAAAAAATGGCAATTTTTCAACTAGAAATAGCAGATGATGATGTATCAAGAGTGTTTGATGCCATCTGTTCAAACTACGGATATCAAGAAACTGTCGCCAATCCAGAATATGTGGTGGCGGATGACGCCGTTGAAGATGCAGCTGATCCAGTTGATGGAGATGGAAACCCAATCCCTGCCACTATTCCAAACCCTGAAACTCAGGGCGATTTTACACACAAGATAGTCAGGAAATTTTTGGGGGATCACGTTAGAGCTTATGAAATTGACGAGGCTAAGAAAGCCGCTGCCGCCGCTGTCAATGCCACAGTATCTATTTCAGATCCTCTTGCGTAATGTTTTCTTCTGGCCCTTTTTCGTCTACCCCGTTTTCTTTCCAGCTTATAGTTGGTAGATCAGTAGGGTGCGAGGAGTTTTCATTCACATTAAACGTACAACAATCACCAACTTATAGCTTTACAATTGACACTCAGTCGGCTGTAGATTTGAATTTAGATCAGAAGAAGACGGTGACACTATAATGGCACAAACCCAAGTAGAAATAACATTAAATATAAAACAGAAACATAATATTACTTTGAAAAGGTAAAGCAATGCCAAGCGAAATACATCATAACGATATTGGCACTAGATTTTTAGTAACTGTCAATGACGACGGTTCAACTGTAGACCTATCAAATGCTACCGCCTTACAGATAAGTTTTAGAAAACCAAGCGATGAGATTTCTAATAGAACTGGCTCAACACTTGGTGACGGAAGTTCAACTTCTGGCGTTATGTATTACGATACAGTGAGTGGAGATTTGGACGAGGTCGGGAACTACAAACTACAAGGTAAGGTTACACTTCCTAGCGGAACTTATTTTACGGATATACATACATTCAAAGTTCATTGCAACATATAGGGAGATAGCTATGTCTTGGCAGGGCCAAATGTCAACAATATTAAGATATTTGATAAATGATGTGGATTCAGCATCCTATACGTACTCAGATCATAGACTAGAAACAACAGTATTAGTTGCTGGTCAACTAATAACTTTGGAAGTCGATGTAGAAAATACGTATACAATAAATGTAGAAACATGCACATTAGATCCAGATCCAACTGAAACAGCCACTAGAGATGACGCCTTTATGAACTTGGCCTGCCTCAAAGCGGCATGTATAATTGTTGGCAGTGAAATAAGAAAAGAAGCAAGTAACGCAATATCTATTAAAGACGGCCCCTCTTCAATAGACCTTAGAGGCGTTACTGGAACACTAAGTGTTTTATATAAAGATCTGTGCGCTAAATATGAAAAATACTTATTAGATTATAAAACTGGAAGAAGCATTGGCGGTCAGTCAATTATAGGCCCATACAGTCCGGGTAGCGACTTCGTGGCAAGAAACCAAGGCTACTACGACCATAGGTCTGGTGGATATTTATTTTAAGGAGTTCTTTTAAATGACAGTTAAAAATACAGGTGATTTGCTCTCTAGCATAAATGCTGATTTAGCGGATAATAACGCTGGATTAATTTCTGCTGAAGACGTTAGACATAATCTGGCTGACGCAGTTGAGTCTATAAACTTAATTGTTTCCAGTGGTGACTTTGACACCAAGTGGGCGTTTGTCAACGACGTAAGAGCGAAACGCAATAGTGTCACTAGCACCGGAGGTTTATTTATACCAGAGTCGGGCATAAACTTTGTAAACGGTGGAGGTATCCAGTACGAGCCATTCAAAGGTGTGGGCAACATAGACCACGATTCTTTAGGCGGTCTTCCGGGCTCAGATCCTCACACCCAATATACTTTAGCGAACGGATCTAGAGCATTTACTGGAAACGTGAGTATTAAAGATAATGTCCTTAGCGCCTCGGGTACTTCAGCCAGAGGCTTAAACTTTTTATACATAAATGATAACAGAGAAGATATCCATGTTAAGGGCTCTGGTCAGCTAGTATTTGAAATGGATTCTGGAAGAATACCATCAGCAAAATCAACAGCAAAAGCTTGGATCACATTTAACACTAGCGGAAACGCTGCTCCAACGAACTGGGCCCCAACAGTATACGATGCCTACAATATACAAAAGCTAGAAAGGCTAGGTGTTGGTAAATTTAGAGTCACATTTACTTCAGGGGTTCTTGGTAATAATTTATATGCTGCGTTTGGCACAGCCCGATTCAGGCACGACGGGACTAACTCAAATAGCGCATCTGACGGCGCTGACTTTTCGCAAGGTTTTATTGGTGTAGCTAAAAGGTCTGGAAGTGACGATATTGCAGCAGACCCACGTCAATTAACATTTAATGTTTTAGCAGAGGATAATACATATGTAGAATCGGATCAGTGCGATTTGGTCATATTTGGAAGAGGATCTGGAGTGCTTGACTCTCCAACCACGGAAGTTCCAACTCCAGCCTACGACGGCTCCTAAGACTAATTAGATAGTAACATAACAAGGGTAGAAAAATGCATCCTGATTTCAATGATAATATAATCCAGTTATCAGACAGAGTAAAAGAGCTGAGCTATACAACAGGGACTAATAATATGGTTCTTGAAGGCGCAGCTCCGGGCTTTAGTCGTTTTCAAGACTTTTACCCTCAAAGCGGTTTAGTCTTTTATGCAATTACTGATGGTTCAAATTATGAGGTTGGCTCAGGTCATTACCTAGCCACTGGTACAACTCCTTTCTATTCTTCTGAGCAAATTAGAAGATATCCCTTTAGAAGTACCAACAGCAATAACAAGGTAGATTGGGCCGCTGGAACAAAAGAAGTATTTGTTACTTATCCAGCCCCGTTCTCTGTATTCACAGCTTTTGGCGTTGACGAAAGATTTAAACAACCACAAAGAAGTGGTATAGCGTTTTGGGACAACGACGGTGTCGCTTCTGGCACTAATATTCTTAATTATGACTCCAGCGGAAACTGGGATAAAGACAATCATTTTCTTGGATTGCATACATTTTCTCCCGGATATGCAATAGATATTGCTGGCCCAGCTCATTATGCTATAGTTAAAACCTCTGGTTTATTTCTTGATACTTCTGGAATTATATTCTCAGGCGGTTACGACGGAGAAGGTCAACATAGCACTAGACAGGTAGATCCATTCTTAAAAAATCAAGTTGATGCAAATACTGGTCTTAACGCAGTCATTAATGTTAGCGGATGGGTAAACGAGTCGTTAGTATTTAAAGAACAAGCTGCTGGTCAAGCATTTTTAGGCCCATTGAACGATTGCGTCGGAGGGTGTGATGATGGATACCCAGCATTTAGAGTTCTTCACTACACTGATATACCCGATCTATCACACTTATATCTAACTGGATTTGATATTGCTCCTCAAGCTATGAGTGGAATTCCCTATTTTCATAAGTCAGGAGTTTTAGCTTACGATAGGGCTTTTGTGTGGGATAGCGTAGACTCTGATAACACTTTAGGTCGTCTTGGTATAAATCACAGTACTCCTCAAGCAGAATTTGATTTAGTTGGTAGAGCAAGAATATCTTCAGACGTAACGATTGGTGGAGATTTAGAAGTTTCTGGTAATCTAGATGTGGTGGGAACTACTACATATATAGATAGTACCAATGTAAGTGTTTGGGATAAACAGCTAGAGTTAGCGTCTATGAGTGGCAATGCCACTCACGACCAGTTAGATTCTTATGTCAATGACGGTGGTATTGTAGTTCGCTCTTCAGGTGATGGCATCTCTGATACCGGCGATAAAAAATGGACTTGGCAAGATTCATCAAACACTTGGAAAGCTCAAACATCCAATGGTAATTTGATTGGTGTTACAGCTAGTGGCATGATCTTTGGTAACGGCACTGCTATTAGTGGCGCATATCAGGGCGGCAGTGGCATTGATATAAATGGATTTAATATAGACATTGGTAATGTATTTAGTGTTTCTGGTAATGATAACGCTGCATACGGTGTTAGCAATCAACAAGTCCATCAAGCCGACAATATCGTAGTCAGCGGGGTTTCAGGTGTCTCTACTTGGATAACTAAGACTGGCTCCAAGACTACACTACATATTGATCCGGGCCATTTGTCCGGTGTTCTTAACGATCAAATATCCGCTTCCGGCTATGCTATTTCAGGATTCTTTGCCGAAGAACTGCACGAAGTATCTGGAGTTGGTGGCATTATAAACTCAGTATCTGGATACGTATTAGATTCTGGGTATGCCATATCTGGAGCTCTACAATATCAACTAGACAATTTAGGCGATGTTGGAGAAGCTAACCAAAATGCGTTTTCAGTAATGGCGGTATCTGGAGCATTTCATTCAAACGGTACTTCACATTTTAACGTTTCCGCAAACGCAAAAACAGATACGATAACATTTGTTTCTGGAGATAATAATGCAATATTAGTCTCAGGTAACGGTGTAGACATCATTACTATTAGTGGAGATCCTCAGTTCCGTTTTGGAGCAGACAACCAAAGTCAATTTGGAGCTTTCCCAAGTGGTTATGTTGGTCACAACGACGGCGTTACATTCTCAGGCGGTTATGGTATCACAACATCTGGTCATGCAGGCTCTGTGACGGTTAGCTGGAGTGGCGGTAGCAACCTGTTCTCTCTTAGGGGTGACAGTGATGCTGGAGCTGGAGGTTCCACAATATCTTCCGATGGGCCATCAGCCGTTAATATTTCGGGTGATGCATACATAACTACTACAAGAGTTGGCGATACTGTCAAGATTGCTTGGAGTGGTGGTGACAACGCCTTTAACTGGTTCAAGGGAGATCCTGCAACTACGTTGTCAACTATTGATTCGGCAGCTATGGCTACTGATGACCAAACGCTTGTGTTCGATGACAACGCTGGCGTTTGGAAAACTGCTACTATAGCAGAACTTTCTACTAAAGTCAATGCTGCAGATACCGGCGATGCTAGTAATTCAGACTTATTGCAGGCATCTGGTACTCTGGATCAGAGAATCAGTGATTCCGGCGTAGCTATTTCTGGATACCTACAGGCTTACATACACCACGAAACCGCTTCCGGTGTAGCTCATTCCGGTTTCTTTAGCGAAGAACTACACGAGATTTCTGGTGTTGACTATGTAAGAGGTAGCGGCCTCATACAGGTTCATTTCCAAAGTGGGATTGATTTCACTAACGCAGCTACCTCCTCTGGTGTTGCGCACTCTGGGTTCTTAAGCGAAGAGCTTCATGAGCTTTCTGGAATTGATTATGTAAGAGGTAGTGGACTAATTCATCGTGTATCCGGTGAGCTTCAGTCCCAAATAACAACCAACGCAACAGCAATACCAGCCTCTGGCTATCGTATATCTGGGGTGCTTCAGTATCAACTCACTGAGATTAGTGGTATTAATAACGACTATGACTGGTTCCCTAGTCCTAACAGCCTAGCTACTATTGATGATACTCACTTAGATAATGGTAATGACAAAATATTGGTTTGGGACAATACTGCCGGCTCAGGATGGAAAAGCATAACCATTGGCGAGCTGGATGATAAAATAGGCGCGGGAGCTGACGCTGGCGACCCAGACCAAAACATATTCAATAGTGTTCAAGTGCAGACAATAGCACAAATGGGAGCTCAACACTGGGATTACGGTACGCACCCTCTACATAAAGATAATACTAATATTGATGCGGGATCAACTTCTGACAATTTATTCTTTGTTGGAGATACTGCTTCAGGTATTGCTGTAAACTTGATCCACAGTGGAGTTAACAAGTACATAAAAGTAGCTTCGACTCTTGGCAGCGATATAACAGCGAACTCTGGCTTCTTTAGCGCAGAGCTTTACCAGATTTCTGGTGTAGTAGATCAGAATGTCTTTACAAGCGGTGGTTTTATACAGGTTCACTTCCAAAGTGGGATTGACTACACTAATGCAGCCACCGCATCTGGTGTTGCTCATTCCGGTTTCTTTGACGAAGAGCTTCACGAGATATCTGGTGTAATTCATCCTGTCTATGAAAGCGGTGGCATTATACAGGTTCACTTCCAAAGTGGGATTGACTACACTAATGCAGCCACCGCCTCCGGCGTTGCGCACTCTGGGTTCTTCAGCGAAGAACTTCATGAGATTTCTGGTGTTGACTACGTAAGAGGTAGTGGCCTTATACAGGTTCACTTCCAAAGCGGGATTGATTTTACTAACGCAGCTACCACCTCCGGTATTGCACACTCTGGTTTCTTATTCGATGCCGCAGTTGCATACACTGACGCAGAACATGCTTCCGGCGTAGCGAATTCCGGCTTCTTGTTTGATGCGGCAGTTGCATACACTGATACAGAACACGGTTCCGGCGTGGCTAGATCTGGCCACCTATACGACTACACCACTAACTATGTTAATACGGAACATGCCTCCGGTGTAGCTAGATCTGGACATTTGTACGAGTACACCACCAACTACGTTAACGCAGAGAATGCTTCTGGTGTTGCACACTCTGGCTTCTTCGACCAAGAACTCTTTGAGATTTCTGGTAGAGCGATAGATGGTAATCCAGCATACAGCGGACTAGTACCTATTCTTTCAGGAGTATTAGACCAAAGAATTTCAGATTCAGGCGTTGCCGTGTCAGGCCATTGTATGACATTTGACGGCTCTGGTATAGACATATATACTCACGCAAGTCCCACAAAGACAAGAACTTTAAATCTTAATAGAGACTACTACAGAAAAGAATCCTACGCTGGAGCTCCATCAACTAGAACCAATATGATATTTGGTACTCTGGCGCAAGCTCGATGTGGATTTAATTCTTATGGCTCAGTCGTGATAGGAACTGAGGCTGGTGGTGGATTAGCTAATACTAGCGCCATATCAGAACTCAATGTGATGGTTGGATACCGCGCTGGATTCTATCTAGGTGATGGAAAAAGCGTTTATAACGTATTTATTGGCAATGGAGCTGGGCAAGGAGACATTGCTTCTCATAGTGACGTGCAAGAGGGCAACATTTGTATAGGCTCAAGCGCAGGTGCATATCGTGACGGAAATAGCGCTGACAATATATTCATAGGTAGATATTCAGGCTCAAGTTATCCATTTGCTCCCAATCCTAAAGGAACGGGCAGTAGCAATATTACCATAGGCTCTTTCGACTTATTGAGCGGCTCGACTCAAAGCGACAAAGTAAACGGAGGGGAACATGCAACCCATAGCTTTAAGTTTAATTTAGCAAACGTGATAGCTGGTGACTGGAACACGACTGGCACCTACGCCAAACGAGTGCTTATTGGTGACCTTCCCACTTTATCATCAACCGTTGGCCTTGAACCTAAAGGTACTCTTGAACTTAAAGCCTTTGATAGTGTTACTACGACATTCTATATAAGCAAAGCCGGAACTCAAAGTCAGCCGTTAATGAAAGTAGAAACTGATGCATACCAATACAATTCCACAGCGGCCAATACTGAAAACCCATTAATTAACAAGCAAGGATTTTTGAGGTTGCCAATATTTACAAATCGTAGCCACCTTCCAGCCGCTTCGGATGTTGAAGGTATGATGTGTGTTATACCGGCGAAAAATTCTGGCGCAGCCATAGTTATAGTAGCCCTTAATGGAAAATGGTGGGCTCAACCTGAGCCGGATCGAGCGGACGTGCCTCAAAACCCCACGACGAACAACTTGGCGTGTTGTAGCGAAACGTGGATAGAATCGAATATTAACAAAAATCGCACTAACGCATAGTAAAACATTTGGAAATTATTAAATAACTAAACTTTTTTTGGAGAGTAAAAATGAGTTGGGATGTAGCAACATCTGGGTCTTATGTTGATACCGCCTACAGCAATGGCGGCGCTATCACATTTGTAACCCAAACAGGACGTATACAAGTCCTAAATCCAGAACTTAATTCTTTCGTAGGCTCCGGCACTTTGTACAATAGGTACGGTGACAGATTCGACGACCCAAGATACTATACAGGCGATACGAATAACTAAGGAGTAAGAAATGCCTATTAATGTGCCTCAGAGTGTTTTTGATAAATACTATGATGTAATTGATTCCACATTTACAATATTTGGCGTTACTTGCAAACTAGTGTATGTCGAGACTGTAGAGGAAATATCTACTTCATATGATAATCTTCCTACGCACAACTCAATTAGTGCGCACAGGAGAGGTGGGGGAAATCCCGCATATCGTAGAGAAGAAGTGGTATTAAAAGAGGTCGAAAAGACGGAGGACATTAAATTAAAAGTATATTGGGATAATAGAGCTTGGATTAAAGTTTCCAACGACATTGTTGTTCCAGATAATTCAATACAAACTATATCATATATGACAGATCTTCCTAAAATACTTAGGGCAAAAGAGCTAATAGTTCATAAAGATATAGAGGATTACGGTGAAATAAGATTTAAAAGAGCAGGCGAATATTACCCTATGGGTCTGAAGCAAAACAGATACGTTGCTTGCTTTTGGGAGCGTGCTTAATGAACATCAGCATTAAGCTTCTGGATACAGCGGCAACAATTCAACAAAAAGTAAATGCGGCTTTAGCTGCAGAGTTAAACAAGGCTGTAACTGGTAATAAAACTAAATTTGAAAACAAAGCAAAGTTTTTTGTTAGAAAATGTATAATGGAGCAACCTGAGATAGCTAGCATAAGTATTGGCGGACAAGGATCTCTGGCGGCTCAACTAGGTGTTCAAAAGGGACAAGAGCAGTCTGTAGTTAACTCTATAGTAAATTCTATAGTTGAATCTACTACAGTACAATTAACAAGGTTTGATAATAAACTACATGGAAAGCTTCACATTAATTTCCAGCCTTCAGATTTTGTTAACTTGCTAGCCTTACCGCAAGGCTTTGTGAATACAGAAAAAGGACAAAGTTTGCACTGGTTAAGATGGTTACTTAGAGAAGGTGCCAAGCCAATTGTCATAGGTTACCAATACGTGCCGGGAAAAGCTGGTAGGTCAAGAGGTGGTGTTATGATGGCAAACGCCCAATCTTGGAGAGTTCCTCCTCAATTTTCAGGTACAGACGAAAATAACTTTATTACAAGAGCTTTTTCTGGTAGAGAAAAAGAAGTACAAGATTTATTTGGTCAATTATTAGGTAAGTAAAGGTTTAAGATGGGCGAGTTTGACTTAAAGGGTTTTAATCGTGTAACAGACCTAAACCTTAATAATCATATACAAGACAACATAATAGAATTCTTTGATTGGGCTTTGCTTAATAAAGGAAACTATTTTAATGTGGATTTAGGTGAACAGTCTCCCGGCGGAGACGACTATAGCAGGCTTCGCCTGTCTTCAGATCCTAATTACACAGCAGGACAAGTTTGGGAAGGTTTTAGAGGAAACTGGGTTTGGCAAAGTGGGGTCAATTATAGTACGTCTCCCATAGTGGGAACGAACAACGCTAAACCGGGCATATCTGGTGTTTATGTTGACGACACCTTTTATCCTAGCGACACAGCAGGGGCTTATGCTCACCATGTTGACTATTTTAACGGTCAAGTAGTTTTTGACACGGCAATACCAACAGGTAGCAAGGTTCAAGCTGAGTTTAGCTATAAGTGGATAAATGTGGTGTATGCCAACAGCATCCCTTGGCTGAGAGAAGTGCAGTACAGATCGCTTGATCTTAACTCCAGTTTTCTTCAGGCAGGAAAAGGAGAATGGGACACTCCGCCAGAAACTAGGTTACAGCTACCAGCTATAGCCGTAGAAATTGTTCCTAGAAGGACGCTTAGGGGTTATGCGCTTGGCGGCGGCCAGTGGGTTTATACAGACGTATTATTCCACTGTATTGCTGAAAATGAGATGACTAGAAACGAATTAGTGGATATAGTCTCATTCCAATCGGATAAAAAAATTGGCACTTATGATAGCAATGTTGTTGCTAGAAGTGGTGATTTCCCCATTGATTATAGAGGAGCACCAGTTTCTGGAGCTTTAGCTTTCCCTGATCTTGCTGAAAAGCATAGGGGAACATTTATAAGGCTTATAGATCCCTCTGTTCAGGGGATGGACATGATAAATAGCAATATGTACGGTGGAATCGTTAAGATAACCACTGAAGTAATCAACTTAAATATATAATTTTGTGTATAATAAATTAGACAATACTTTCTACTTAGGAGAGAAAAGAAATGGCCGCTAATAATAGAATTTTCTACGCTTGCCAAGCCGTAGCCATGAAACCAATGGCGGGCACAAACGCTGAGTACAAGGTTGCTCACGGTGTGCAAAGTGTAGGTATTACAACAAACTTTAATCTAGAACAGGCTTTTGAGCTTGGTCAGATTCAAATTTACGAAAACATCGAAGGTCTTCCAGACGTTGAAGTTACGATGGAAAAAGTGATTGACGGTTATCCGTTGCTTTACCATTTAGCTTCTGCGCAAGCTGAGTCCGCAGGTCTGGTTGGTAGAAGTAAACCTAGAGCAGACGTTGCACTTGGTATTTACAGTGATGGTCAAGACTCTATTAATGACAGCCAAACAAAACCGTCAACTACGGTTTATATGTCTGGTATGTATATTAACAGTATCAGCTACACTGTTCCTGTTGATGGAAACGCAACAGAGTCAGTCACGCTTGTTGGAAACCACAAAGAGTGGATTTCATGGCCAGACTCTACTCCAGCTAGTGACCTCAAAACCTTCAGCACTACCCATACGGCTGTTGCGGGTCAGGCTTTTGGTGCTAACAACGCCGGCGGCACAACGGACTCTCCATTGGCACTCGCAGGTGGATCTGGTGGTGTTCAACGACGTGAAAACGTTATGCTTGATAGATCAATCATGCCTTTGAGTTTGCTTGGTAACCTTCACGGTGTTATTAACGCTGGAACAAGTCAAGCCTATACTGACACTGGTAATGTTTACGATGACACTAACAAGGTTCCTCTTGTCCACTTGCAGAATTTCTCTGTGAGCACTGACTTTGGTCGTGAAGACATCTTGGAGCTTGGACGTAAAGCTCCTTACCATAGACCAGCTAACTTCCCAATTGAAGTTACAACAGAAATTGAAGCTATTGCTGTTTCTGGTGACTTTATTGGTGCTTATGAAACTGGTGACCCAGACCTGTTTAACACAAACGCATCTGGTGACAGCACGGCAGAAGAAGGTATTGTGCTGACACTTAGAGGCGGTATTATGTTTGACTGTGGATTTAACAACAGGCTTTCATCCGTAAGCTATGGTGGTGGTGACGCTACTGGTGGTAATGCTACTATTAGTTATAGTTACACTAACTTTAATGAGCTGACTGTTTGCCATAGTGGTGACCCAGCTTTAATCGGCAACGGAGGCGCTGGTACTTTGAATTACTCACCAAATCAAAGTGGTGTCTTGAAGTTAGCAGGCTAATAAAGTCGGCTTTTGACTTTGGAACTGCGGCGCCTTTTGCGATAGCTATTTAGGAAAGCGAGTGTTTGGCGCAGCTTAGGAAGGAAACAATTTTATGTACAATACTCCCCTCATGAGGTCTCGATATGAAACAGCATGAGCGGGAGTTTTTTGTTGCTAGGATAAGAAGTGGAATAGTCCCGGTTGCCAACAATCACGCTACTGTATATGTACATGCGCCAACTATGATACAAAGTTTAGAAGCTGGAAGGTTGGCCATGTCTGCATATGACAAAGCTTTACACGAAGGCATGATGACTCAGGATCAGATGGAAGAATGGATGATAGACCACGGCCTTTGGTCTTATGAAGAAGATCAGCGTATGGAGGGCATACAGGAGGACATAAAAAGACTAAGAAAAGAGATATATAGCAATAGAGATAATGAAAGATTAAGAGAAAGAATAAGGTTATATATAAGAGCAGGAGAACAGGGATATACTGACTTAGCTATGAAAAAAGCTGAGTATACACTTAATACATGTGAAGGCTTGGCTTTAGCGGCAAAATATAAGTTCATAATAAAAAACTGCTGTACTACGGTAAATGGAGAACCTTATGGCTTTGAGGATATGACAGTTGATTTTGTTTCTTCTCAATACCAAACATCATCGTTAAGTGAAAAGGAATTAAGAGAAATAGCTAGAGAAGAGCCTTGGAAGTCTACGTGGTCTGTATACGGCAAGTCAGAAAATATGTTATTTAATAATAAAGATAGAGACCTAACACAAGATCAAAAAAGCATACTAATTTGGTCAACAATGTACGATAATATACAAGAGCATCTAGAGTGCCCCTCAGAAGAAGTTATTAAAGATGATGATGTTCTAGATGGCTGGTTTGTAGTACAAAAAGAAAAGAGAGAGCAAGAAAAGCTAGAGGCGGAGATGACTGGCGAGCTCACCAACGAAAAAATCAAAAACTCTCATGAAGTTTATATGATAGCAGATAATGATAAGCGTAAAGATAAGATAGAGAAAATGAATAATACCACGTCCTCGATGTTCAAAAAACAGAGGGAGGCGTTGGTAGGAGCAAGAGGTACCGCACAGCAAAACGAATTCTTTGACGAAAAGATAGGCATTAGAGCCCAACAGGGTAAGATGTTTAAAAATAAATTTAGGAAATAGGAGGATAAGATATGGAGGATCATTTTGATGCTTTAAGAGAAAAAGCTGACTACAAACAGCAGAGGGAGGATCAATACAAAGTTGACTCAAAAGATAGACTTTCAAAGATTCTTAAAAAGAAGATAGAGACAACTATGATTGGGGCTTTAAGCAGTATAGAAGAAAACTTAGGTTTTCTATGGAGTCACAAAGATAATGAAGCTCTAACAGAAGATCAGATATACATGAAAGATCTATATCAAAAGATTAGATCAGAAATATTGGATAAAGGTAATACTCAGGCCAGAAATGTTGACGCTGAATTATCTCAGTATGATGTGAAGTGGCTTAAATATACTATTAAAATGCCTGTCATTAGAAAAGACAGCTAAGGAGGATTAAAGATGGCAAAAGAAAAACAGAAAACTGTGGAAGTTACATTGGATGGCGGAAAGAAAGTCAAGGTTGTAGTGAGAAAACCTACCAACAGGGTTTCAGGCGAAGCTCAAAGGATTGGCGCTAAAGTCTGGACAGACTGTATCCGCGATGGAATCATGACCAAGAAAGAACTTGAGGTAGTGATGAAGTCAAACGGTATGTGGGATAAAGCTAAACAAGAGTCGCAGGACTCTATCATTGCTGACCTAAGAGATCTGGAGAAAAAGCTTTACCTTGGTAAAAAAGGCTCAAAGATGAAGTTATCTCAAGCTAAAGATATAGCTTTTAAGATGAGAAAAAAGAGACTTGAACTTAGAGATCTACTAGCTCAGAAAATTGAGTTAGAAGGTAATACCGCCGAAAGTCTGTCAGAAAACGCTAAGTTTGACTATTTAGTGGCAAATTGTACCTTCTATGAAGACGGAAAAAATGTGTATAATTCTCTTGAAGAATACAATGATAAGAGTGAAGATCCAATCGCATTTGGCGCGGCTGCCACATTAGCTGCCCTAATGTATTCTCTAGACAAAGACTTTGAGGAAAAACTACCTGAAAATCAATTCTTACTTAAAGCTAATCTGGTAAATGATGATTTGGCTTTAGTTAATAAGGATGGTAATAGAGTTGATACTGAAGGAAGATTAATCAATGATCTTGGTCAATATATAGCTAGTGATGGTAGTAGAGTGGATATTGATGGTAACCCTCTGGACGCAGATGGTAACTACATCCCTCAGTTAACATACACGCATGAAAATGGCAAAGCTGTCAAATTGGCAGTTGAACCTAAAGAAGAAACCGTACCTGAAGAAACTGAAGAAGCCGAAGACAAAACGGAAAGTTAATAGATAGTGTAGTCGCTTAGAAAGATAAAAATGTCACGATTTGTACTGACTGCACAACTACAGCTACAAGCGCCAACCAACGTTGCGCAAGTAGCAAAGCAAATTCAAAATCAGCTCTCCAATGTAACTGTCACTGTACAGACCAAAGGTGCAGCGCAAGCTACTAAACAGATGAAAGACCTGACAAAGGCTACTCAATCTGCTAATACCGCTGCGTTTCAACTTGGTAAAACATTCGCGAGCTCTTTGAAGCGTTTTGCCGCTTTCTCCGTTGCTACTAGATTTGTTAGCCTCTTTACTCAGGGGGTTGGCGGTGCTGTAGATGAAGCTATTAAATTTGAACGTGAGCTTATTAAAGTAGCTCAGGTTACTGGGAAGACCGTAGCCCAGTTAAGCGACTTAACCGCTGAAATTAGAAGGCTAGCTACTGGCCTTGGTGTTTCTTCAGCTGAGTTATTAAATGTGACGCGCCAGCTATCTCAAGCTGGTCTTACTGCGTACGAAACAAAAGTAGCATTAGATGCATTGGCTAAGTCAAGCCTTGCTCCAACCTTTGAAGATATGGCAAAGACCGCAGAAGGCGCGATTGCTATATTCAACCAGTTTGGCAAAGGGGCGTCTGCCCTAGCGGGCCAACTTGGTGCTATCAACGCTGTGGCCGGGCAGTTTGCTGTTGAGGCCGGCGACCTAATCTCTGTTATTCGTCGTACTGGTGGTGTCTTTAAAGCTGCCGGTGGTGACTTGAATGAACTTATAGCTCTGTTTACATCTGTTAGAGCTACAACCCGTGAATCCGCTGAATCCATCGCTACAGGTCTTAGGACGATCTTCACTCGTATTCAACGTCCTAGAACCATCAAGTTCTTAGAACAGCTAGGAGTCTCATTGACTGATGTGGAGGGCAAGTTCGTCGGGCCGTTTGAGGCTATCAAGAGATTAAGTGAGGCACTAGGAGACTTGGAGCAAGGTGATTTAGCCTTTGTTAGAATAGCTGAAGAGCTTGGTGGATTTAGGCAAATTGGTAAAGTTATTCCTCTCTTGCAACAGTTTGCTACAGCGCAAGAGGCTTACAATACTGCACTTGCTGGATCTAATTCACTCAGTAAAGATGCTGAAGCTGCACAAGACACTCTAGCAGTAAAACTTACAAAACTCAGGGAAGAGTTCTTAGCTACGTTTAGAACCATAACCGAGAGCACTGGTTTTAAAATTATGGCAGACGCAGCCATAAGTCTAGCTAAAGCTATACTACAAATATCTGAAGCGCTAACCCCTTTACTCCCACTCATGACAGCCTTTGCTGGTATAAAAATTGCCCAAGGTTTAGGAGGATTCTTAGCAGGCGCTAAAGCTGGCGGCTTAGGAGCTGTTCCAAAATTTGCATCTGGAGGTATGGTTCCCGGCTCAGGTAATAGAGACACTGTTCCCGCCATGCTAACGCCGGGTGAATTTGTTATAAGAAAATCCAGCGTCCAGAGTCTTGGAGCTGACAATCTTAAGCAAATGAATGCTAAAGGTTATGCCTCTGGAGGCACTGTCAAACTAAAGGACAATGTATCTGGCGCATTTTTCTTGAGGGCCAAAGGCAAAAACGAAGATTTCGATCCACCTGTGCCTACAGGAAAAGACATAACAGATACATACAAAGTTACTAATCAAGCCGCTCTGAGGGGTATGGGTCAGCAAGTCAACAAGATAGCCGACTTTAGTAAGAAAGGGGTTGCTGCGTTACTTGATTCAGAGTTGGGTGAAGGCAAAGGTGAACAACTTCATCAAGCAGCGCGCACGCAAAATCAAAAGAAAGATCAAAAGCGCAGCAAGTTACTTGCGGCGCAGGGGTCGGCTTGGAATACTGATGCGCTTAATACAGTTCTTAATGAACAAGGTGTAGATGATAAGAAAAAAGAGAACATACTAAACAAAGTAGCAACAGGCAAAGTTGAAGGCGTTAGACCTAAATCTATACGGTCGGGGAAAATGAGAGCCATGTTTTTAGGTGGCCAAGGAAGTACAGCTTCAGAAGCTTTATTTGAAGCTATTGAGAGCGCAACTACGAGCGCCTTGGAGATGGGCACTAAAGAGATAAGCCAAAGCAATGCAGTCTCGAACTTCCTAAAACCTATAGGAGGAGTCATAGACCCTAGCGATAAAACACTCCAAAAAGCTATGAAACAAATTGGTGACCCAAAAGGCGGTGCTTCAGAAAGTGTGCAGGGCTTTCTTCTTGAGGGTATAACTGGAGCCTTAACGGGTGCCGATATAGCAGGAGGTCAAACAAGATTCGATTTTCCAGATGTGTCGGAAGTAGCAGAGAGGATGGGCGAGCTCTACTCTGGTGATTTTAAGACAATGAAATCTGCTGATGCTAAGAGAACTCTAAACACTAAGTCAAAGAAGAGTTTACTAGGGAAAGCATACAACACGTTGCAAAAACCCGGTGACGACTGGAAGGATTTTTGGAACGTTGCTCCAACGCAAATGAATAAGGGCGGCTCTGTATCAGACACCGTACCTGCTATGCTCACTCCGGGCGAGTTCGTTGTCAACAAGAAAGCTGCTCAGTCAATTGGGCCAGCGAACCTAAACCGCATGAACAAGAGGGGCGTTCAGGGGTTTGCAAAAGGCGGCCCAGTTGGTATGTTTTTCGGGGGAGGTGCTGGAGGTGCCGGCGTGTCTGGTATGGGAACTGCTGGAGGTGGTATGGCGTTGCTAGCGTTATTGCCAGCACTTGAGAGCGGCCTTACAAAACTTATGGGCCCGTCAGAGGACATGAGTGACGGATTCATGGCAGCTCAGGCTGGCCTTCAAACGCTTGTCTCTAGCTTGATGATGACTAAAGGGTCATTGATGTTTTTTGCGAAGGAAACTGACAACTCCACCAAGTCTACTGAAGATAACACAAAAGCAACTGAACAAGAGACAGAAGAAAAGAAACAGACTGATCAAAAAATGGATATAAGTGGCCAGCTAAGCATTTATGCTACTGGAGAACTTATAATCAAAGGGATCACGACAGTTATTCTTCATGCTGCTCAAGTTCAAATGGGCAAAGCTGCAGCGGCTTCCGACCCATCTGCTGCGAACAAGGTTGATCCGATGATGGCTGCTCTTAGTACTTCGGCTCCTGCTGCTTCTGCTCCACCGAATCCTCAGTTTGATCAGGCAACATATGACATGCTTACTACTAGCCTAAGTGGGCGAGCTACATCACTCCAAACGGGCGAGGAGCATATGGGTTCTGCAGGCGTGAGGATGCAATCGTTCGAGGCAGCAGGTCAAGCTGGACATTACCAGCAAAAGGCTGACCGACAGACAGCGTTACTTTCTCAGACGCTTGGGAAAGAGTCTGAAACTAGGGGACAAGCTGATGCGATGCGGTTGATTGACCCTACTAAGGCGGCGGAGTTGACAGCAGAGGCCGACAAGCTGGCAGATGAAGCTAAACAAATATCAGAGAATCTTGAACAGTTTGAGAGCATGGCGGATGCTGCGACTGCGGCTATGTCAACTCTAGAGCAAGCTTTGCTTGATGCAGCAAAAGAAGCGGATATGGATTTGGTTCAAATTTCTGGCTTAAGTGACCCATCTATAAGTACGGGCGACCTTTCTAGTGGCACAAAAGTTGCAGACGTACCTCCGCCAGAACCTCCAAAAATTACTGGCAAAGATATCTTAAATAAATGGGCCAAATCTTTAGGAAGCTTAGTAACGGACGGTAAACAGGCGTTCTCAGAATATTGGACTGATATTTTTGGTGAGATTCAAGCCGAGGCTGCTGAAGCTGGCGCGATGCTTAGTACCGCATGGGAAAAAACTGGAAAGGTGGTTGTAGGTGGATTTAGTGATTTTGGCACTGCTCTTAAGCAAGGAGTTATGGAAGAATTTGAACTTGTCTTCCCCGGCGTTGCATCTGGTATAAAAAAGTCGGCTGGCAAAGTTGTTGGGAATATAAATATTTTTGGCGACCAGATAAGGAAAACGGCGACAGATGGAAGCAACAAATTTAGCAGAGGTCTTGCTCAAGCAGGAGTTGTCGTTGGAGATGGTATCAGGAATGCCGGAAAACTTGCTAAGGGAGCATTTGACACTGTCTCACAAAAGATTACTAAGTCTGGAAGTTATCTTGCCAGAAAAATTAATGAAGCTGCAAATAAAATTAGTGATGGTGGAGGAATAAAAGGAGCGCTAAAGAAATTTGGTGGCGGCTTGAAAAAATTTACTGTTGGTTTGGCAAATGTAGCGACTACCGCATTATCTTTTGCGGCTGCCATAACCTCTGCCGCAGCTGCATATACACAAGCCAAATTTGATAAAGCTGTTGAGCTTGGTGACTATGAAGGCGGAATGTCAATGATTGACAATAACTATCAAACGCAAGATATTAATAATAGAATGGGTAGTGCGGTTAGTGGTGCGGCTAGTGGCGCTGCCTTGGGAGCTACTCTTGGTAGTGTTATTCCGGGGATTGGTACTGCGGTTGGTGGAGCCATTGGAGCTATTGGTGGCGGTATTGTTGGTTTCTTCAAAGATGACTTGATGGGTATGTTGGGGTTAGGGCCAAGCTCTGATGAGAGAAAGAAAAAATTCAGAGAAGAATCCGAAGCCAAGTTAGCTGCTTCAGACATAGAAAAAAATCTAGCTCCTAAGTTAAGAGAGCAGCTAGAATCATTTGGAAGCGGTGGTCTTTCTAACGAGGCTGGAAAAAATACATTAAACGAAACACTTGCTACCATAGGCGTATTTAATGAAAGAATAGCAGCAATAGAAAAGGTAGACCCTCAAGGAGCCAAAGCTCTTAGAGATCAGCAAGAGAAGGTTGCATTTGGTTTAGCTGCGAGTATTGGCTCAACGGCGCAAAGTCAAGGTGAGCTAGACGCTGCTATGGCTCAACTTACAGCTAAATTCCCAGAACTAAGGGAAAAATTAGAAAACGCCGCCAAATCTGCACAGCTAGTGGCTGAGGCAAATAGGGCTCAGGCGAAGCTTCGTGCAGACCTGCTTGTCACTAGTTCTGTATTTGGTGCTGCTACCTTAGCTGTGGGTAACTTTATTGGCGGTCTAGAGACTGGTGGAAATACTTGGAACGCAACTATAGCTACGCTTGAAGAAGCTCAGAAAAATATAGCTCTTGGAACAGCTGGCACCGACGCGGTTGAAGAAGCCAGAGACAGGGTAAACAAACAGCTTGGTGCTAGTGGTGTTGGCACCGATAGTGCAGCTTCTCAGGCTATAAATAGACAATTCGACACGTTAAATACAGCTGCTCAATTTACCTCTAATTTACCATCCGTGCTCGCTGGAACACAGATATCAAAAAGTGACAACGAACAAGTAGTTAAAGACAACATACAACAAACTCTGCTAGATGCAGCCGGCGTTTCATCAGACAGCGAAATTGGCAAAATAATTAGCGGTAGAGTTGCTCAGCTCACCCCAGAGCAGATCACTGGATTACAATCTGGAACATTACAGCTCTCAGACGTGTTCAAAGATTTAGCTGGTCAAGTTGGTCAGCTTGGTCAAGGCGCACTAGAAGCAGCAAAAGCTCTGCAAGCACAAGAGCAGCTCATTATAAATCTTACCAAAGAAAGAATTGCTGCAGAAAGAAACCTGATAGATGCCCAAAAGCAAGCAGTCGATCTACAGCTAGAAGCAGCACAGATAGCAGCGGAGTTTGGTGGAGCATCAGTTACTGCGGAACAAAGAAGAAATGCAGCCATTGAGAAATTTAATCTCACCGCTGGTAGGGTAGGCGCTGGAGCATTGACCTCTGGAACTGGATCAGATATAAGAAATGCAAGCGGCGCTCTAGCTGGTCAATTTGCATCCCTTGAAATGAGATCCAATAGATCTGGAGCCTTCTCGGGCGCTGCTGGACTAGACGCAGACAAAAGACAAGAAATTGTAGCAGCACAAAAAGAATTAGTCAGCGTTACTAAAGCCCTTATAGAAGCAGACAAACAAGAACTTAATATTATTAAACAGAAAAACGCTCTTGAAAAATCTTCTTTGGACGCACTTGTTTCAGGAGATGTTGATACATTCTTTAAACAGCAGGCTGCTGCTCAGGCCACTCAAGTACTCGCTGCCGGCGGAGACGCTTCAGGCTTTGGTGGTGAGGCTCTTGGCGCTGCACTTGAAAATATCAGGAAGCAAAGACAGGCCGGTGTCACAGATATAGGTGGGACAAATATCAGAGATGTCGAAGCTAGAGCTGCTCAGGCTGCGTTAGCATCTAGGGGTATAACAGACCCAAGGGCCGCAGCGATGTTAACCGGCCAGACACAGCAGGAGCAGGAAATAGAAGCTAGGATCAGGGAAAGAGCTGGAGCATTAGGAGCTATTGGCGAGAACATGGTTGATATGGCGCAGATGCAAGTTCAAAGTGCAGAAATGACAATACAAAGCGCTCAAATTAAATTCAATCAAGGTCTTGCTGAAGCGGCGGGGCAGTTTGATGTTGCAGGTCTTGCTAGAGGTGGTATGGTTTATGCCAGTAGGGGTATGTTTGTACCTAGAGGAACAGACACCGTACCTGCGATGTTAACGCCGGGCGAGTTTGTTGTCAATAGAGCATCTGTCAACAGAGGAAACAATCTGCAAATACTTAGAGCGATGAATAACGGAACTCAATCCCCTGCCCCAGCTACTGGAGACGCAGCCGCTATGAATCAGGGCGGTCAAGTAGGCTACTACAATAACGGCGGATTAGCAGCGGGAGGCGTGGATGCATCTATACTTGAAGGACTAAATGCGTTCAACACTGCGTTTGCTCAAAATATAGCTAACCTACAAAACACAAGATTCCAAATTAAACTTGACACAACAAACGTAGTCGTCACCTTGAATGGTGGAAGCTTCCTGAACAGCATGAAAGAGGAAGTTAAGACTGAGCTATTAGCTGAAGTAGGGAATCAAATATCCAACCTCAAGTTTACTGCTGCAGGTGACGCAAAAGTAAACAAAAGCGTATTAACTCCATAAACGACTCATAGGAAAATAAATAAATGTCGGATTGTTTTGTATGTACTAGCAGGATTTCTACATCTGCATCAGGTGTTGGTGAAATTAAGCCATACGCTACTGCGGTTGTCGCCATTCGTGCTAGCAAAAATACAGTTTCTACTGCTACACTAAAAGCTCCTATGATCCGAGAGAGGGGCGCTAAATCCAAGCTAAATGCTGTCGCTCTTATTCAATCGAAGCACCAATACCCCAGCGAGACAATAGCTGCTGAGCAGGACACGGCCACTTTACCAAAAATGTCAGCTGATATTAATCTGGCGGGCACTTGGGAAGGAAGCCACATCTTAGATGTCTTTGAAGGCTTAGATAGCTGGGACAACCAATTTAGAATTGGCAGGCCAGACTCTGGACTAACTGCGGTTGGCGAGATAAAGCCCGGAATGACCATGAACGCAAACCCACTTATGCATTTAGTGGGAAGCGGAGTGTTAAGACAAACGTATGCTGATAAGTTTGCTGGAGACTTCAATGATTTTACATGTGTGCAAAAACTATATCCAAGCGGAGACGTGTACACATCAGAATTTGTAAACCAAAACACAACACATGATAATTTATACCAGAAAATAGATGAAGGTATCTTTGCTGGAAAATATCACATTGACGGAGAAATTAGTGATAGATACAGCGATGATAGATTAGAGTTTATAACTCCGTCTTCAATACATACTGACAATCTAGCTAGATATACTTGTGATATTACGGCTCCTTCTATAATTGCTAAAGAAAGTAGGTTGTTTTTCAGGCTAGCCGCACCTAGATCAAACTGGGATGGTAACGGCGCAAACTTTAGAAGCGAAGTTGCTCACGAGTTTTCTATTATAAATATAGAATGGAAAGATCCCAATGGTGGATTAGTTATCAGTTATGAAGACATATTTATGCGCGGTGACGCAGACTATGACAAAAATGCCTTCCTCAACTTTGGAACCTATGCCACCAAGCCTAAACTAAATAACTTTCAAAAATACCAGTGGCAGTCTGGGTATCCATTACTTGGCCCAGACACTGGATACACCTTAACATTTGAAGTTTCTGGTAGATCTTTAGATGATCCGTTCGACACTGGCTTTGACTTTGGTTTTGAAGAAAATACAGACGTTGTAGATTCTTTCGCTGAGGGTGATGATTATCTTGCGATAGACGGAGCTCCGTTAGCTACTCAGAATCAAAAGATGGGGCTCAATCCTTCTAATGCGCTGAGAATATCTGCCATAGAAATTTGCAATAGCGGTGGGTTACTCGGTCTAGGTAAAGAACACTACATGCCTTTCTATATGGAGGTTAGGCCAAGTGGCGACTCTCTAGAACGCAGAGCCATGCCAGCCAAGATATTACAGTGGGATTATGATTCTGGTGTATACCCAGTTGCCAGCAGTGTATGGACTACTCCGTACCATTCAGACAACACCACAGCGTCTGGAGCTCAAAATTTAATAAATAGCTTAAATTATCTTGATGATAATTATTATATTAATTTAGACAGGATGGACACTCCTTATCGCGCCGACTCTGGCAGGTTGTCAATTCAGTTCTCATTAAATAACTTAGACCTTCCCATTAAAAGAGGCCAGTTTGGATTTGGCCATGCAAAGTCTGCGTTTGATGTTGGAGACAAAAAAGAGCTAGACACCTTCTTCATTCCTAACAGAGTCACATTAAGAGTAAGAGCAAGAAAAGAAAGTGCATCTATAAGAGATTACTCTTTCGATGTTGTTGGTTGGACTGATGACAGGTTATTGAACATCAGCAGTCCTACTGGTGGATTCCTACAAAGCACAGGTGGAACAGGAGACTACATAACAACTTCTGGCTATGAAGGGCCGGACTTGAGTCTAGCTGGAGAATCTTTTTCTTCTTTAGAAGGATTTTCAAGTGGCAACACGCCAAACAACGCAGGGTACGATCACTATAGATTGTCAACTACTCCTGTTGTTAATACTACAGACTTCGCTTGGTACGAGATAGACCTAAACATATTTGAAGACACTGTATCTCTTGGCAAATCAAAACAATACAATCAAAGTCCTAACTTTGAAAGTATATATCTGGACTTGTTCCCGCTTCCAAGTGGAGCTCAAATATCCCACATGGAGCTGTGTCTAAAATACAGTCCGTCAAACGGATTGAATATGATGGCTCTTGGTGGAGACATTGGCCTGATAGATGGAGGCAGAGAAGAGGGGAGACTACATCCAACTACCAGACAGTCAACAGACTCTATCATAAATGCAGGCACGACATACAACCCACTGTCAACAATAGAAAGCATACCACACGCATTTACAACCCCAAGTTCCATTAAGTCCAATTATTCTAGAAGATGGAAAGGTGTCAAGTCTATCGTAAATGGCCCATTCGATCCAGACATGTTTGCATTTGGATTTGAAAACCCAACGCTAGATCATCCTTTTATGTCTGGCTTATATAATCTCACAAATTACAATGGGACTACAATATACGCAGAAGAAGCTGGACAAGGTTTACATACAGTCAATGGTACTTTAACAACTACATTCTCAGATCCTATATATAAGAACGTTGGTTGGAGATTTAAGACACAGGATATATTTGACTATCAAAAGCCCGGATGGTCTAGTGACTATAAAACAACTGACTGGACTGCTCTTTCCGATGGCGGCTCAAACTTTAATTCACATGAACTATATGGCAAGATAGCAGATGCGTTTGACTCTGTTGTTAGAGTTAGCGGCGCAAATTCTTATATTACATTAGGTAATGGTCAAGCATCAAACTTTGCAGCGTATGCTAGAATTACTCCTGATATTTCAATCACTGGCGTAGGCTACAATCTATATAACTCTGGATGCGTGCTTTCTAAGTGGGATAATGGCAAAGAGCTTGAGTTTGCAATAGGTTATGAAAACGGGTATTTAGCTGGATTTGCTAGAGCAACTGATGGATCTATAGTAAAGGTTAAAGACACAGCTCTTTACAATACATACCAATATCCTGTTTCCGTCTTGCTTACATATAATGCTGATAATAAATTAAGATTATATACTGACAATGAACTTGAAAATTCTTGGACTGTCTTAAGGGCTACATCTACAGCATTTGCTGCCGCAACCGGCGATAGCTATATAACAGTCGGACACTCTCATGGGTCTGGCGTTGGTATAAATGCCTTCGTAAGTGAGTTTGGAATATCTAATAGCGGCAACATTGTTGAGTCATTACCAGATGCAACCAAAAAAGAAATAACAGCAGAACAGTTCTTAGAAAACACAAGAGTTAAATTCTGGGATACTACAGATAGCTACACAGATGATTCTTACAAGCTGTGGGACAGGATAAACGAAGCAACATCTGACTGGGATTTGGGAGCATTCAGCTACTGCGCGTTTAATCAGGCGTTTGATTGGTGGACTAAGAGGCCAAGCAAAGATTATGTGACGTTTGATCTCAAGCACGCTGGTAGTGGATACTATCCATATGCTAATATAGATATGCCGACGACTGTAGACAGCGGCGTTGCATACCACACTCAAATAGAAAATGATTTCTTAAGATTCAACCTGAGCGATGCTGCTAGCAATTTATATGCAGTTGCCCCAAGAATACAAAAGTCATTACCAAAAGGCTACGACTTCTCTGAAAGAGCTATGGTAGTTGAGTCTGTAGTACAGCACCAATCAGATAGAGAAATAACTTGGCCAGACGGTAGTAAAGGGCCGAAGTTAATTGTTAGTCTCTATACCAAAAACCAAGAGCCAGATAGTTACCCAACCACTAATTATGGTCTTGTTAATAGAGATATACATTATTTAGAGTCTGGTTGCATACATAGAGTTGATAGTAAGTTTGATTTCAATAGCTATGTAGACGAAACAGAGCAGTGGGCGCTATTCCCCCACGAAAAGAGATTAACAGAGTTTAATCATAAGTATTTCTCTAAAGATGTAGACAAAATGTTCTTGCAGTACGACTTGGCCTACCCTTCTGGCGAGTCGTTTGAAGCTAGGCTAGACTTACATACAGCGCATGTAAAACTAGACGCTGCGTATGTCAACCCGGTCAAGATGTCTGGCGACCCTCTTCTGTACACAAGCGGTGAGTTTAGAACTAGGGCAGATCTATCACTTTTTGCAGAGGCTAGATCTGGCATAACTTCTAGCGGTCTTGACTCCTTTGGAAACTTCTATGGAGGCCCAACACTTGTTACTTCTGGGCCAAACTTGATTACCTCTTCAGGCTTAAACTCGCTGGGCGCTTTCTATGGAGGGCCAACTTTAGTTGCTTCTGGCGGCGCTTACGAAATGGCCAGCATGAACCTGTATGCTAAAAACTCAGCGTTTGCTTACTCTTCAGGCATAGATTCTTTAGGAGAATTTTTTGGCGGGCCAACTGTCTTTACAAGCGGTGGACTTCCAATAGCTACTGGGTCAATGGAGTTAGTTGTTGGAAATTACGATGAGTCCATCACCTCTGGAACATCTATAACAATGACCGCTTACGGTGGTCAAGATGGGCATGGAGATTTCATACAGTCTGCTATGAGGATGTCTCTTAAAACATTCGATGAGCCCTCACAAATAATAAAATCTAGCGGCTCATTTACTCTACTAACAGAAGGAGCTGGAGCTGCAGAGGCAGGGTTTGCGTCAGGAGATATAAACTTCTACATGCTAGGTTCAACTCAACCTAGTTCTATTTTACCACTATATCTAAGCAACTTTGTTACAGAAACTGAGCAGACAGCTTCGGTCAACATGTATCTTATGAATAGTAAGTATACATTTGGAAGACCTTCGTTCCTTTGGGATAGCAGCAACTTTGGAAGCCCAATCGACGTTGACGATAACACCAATGGAACACTATTTGCAAAAGCTGACAACGACGAAATAAGAGGTGTAGACACTACTTGCTTTGGAGGTTGTGCTGGCAGCGGATGTCAAGAAGTATCTGTAGTAACTCACGACACGACATGGTTTGATCCCGAGTGTATAGACGGAGGAGTTATAAGACCAAAGGCTACATATACAAATCAAGAATACAGTTATAGTGGTGAGTACTATGGACTCAGGAAGTTTACTGGTCTAGAGCCAAATCATATATTCGATATTACAATTAGTGGCGTGACTGGAAATGAAAAGTCCCTTGTTCCACCTAGAGAGTTTGAGGAATGGGAATATGGAACTAATGAAGATGTGGCATACTCAGGGTTTAAGTTAATTGGAGATTATCCATTTGCTGAGTCTGGAAGAAAAGATAGTGCTAATGATAACTACGGAACATCTGTAGACATCAAGGGAGATCTGATGACAGTTGGTTCTCCACATCATAAGTACGACCAGTACGGCAGCGGACTCTTGACAAACGCCGGAGCAGTGTTTACATATAGAAGAAAATCAATTGCCAATAGTGGACAAAAGTACTTCTGGGATTTAGAGGATAAAATAGTTCTACCTTCAGGGTTTAGAGATGACAGCTACACTGAGGGCGAAGCTTTGTCCTTGTTCCCCGGACTAGATCCTATACCAACAAGAAATTGGAACGTTGGCCAAGAGGGTAGAGAGTTTGGAACTTCTATTTCTGTTGCGTCAAGCGGCTCTAAAGAAGTAATGGTGGTTGGAGCTCCAAAGGCTGTGTTCTCAAGAGACTTCGATGCAGATGTTGCAACCACAGAGATCAACGCAGCTATCATGGTAGTTACGGACGAATTCAAATGGAATGAAACTAGATTAGAGATTATTACAGATCTCATAAGAAAATACAATTTACTATTTAAGTACTACGCTTCAGAACCAGCTAGGCTTAATGTTAAGATAATTGTATGCGAAGCACCTCCTCATAAACCCACAATAGACAAGCCCGGCTTTATATACCATCAGCGTATAGATAGAAACGGTGTTGGTGGAGCCACTTCTGCTAGCATACTACAAGGTCTTAAAGATGGCTTCAATGGCGCGTTCCCACTAGACTCAAGCAAGAGACTAAACAACTTACCGCCTCTTCTTGGTATATACGTAGACCCAACTCCTTCATTTGGTCGTGAGAGTGTAGAACCAGCTATAGACGACTTCAAAGAACACTACTATGCTTACACATTAGCAAACGGGGTTACAGACAGAGATGGAGTTGCTTCAAAAGGCTATATATATGAGAAGTTCTTCGACGCTGATAAAGATGCAAATCCAGAAGATTGGATTGATCTAAGCAAAATAACACTTGAAGATATATTAGATACTGGTAGATTAATAGACGATAATGCGCTTAGATTTATAACTAACAATATTGGAAGCGATTATGTAAATGAAGACCTAGAGAGATTCAACAACGTTCCACCTAGTGGCGGTAGGGCATATATATTTGAGAAAGAAAGTGGCATCTGGACTATGGTTCAGGAAATCAAGCCTTCTTACGAAACTCAATATCAAGCTCCTGACAGATTTGGGTGGTCTGTTTCTATAAGTGACAACTCTGAAGTTGTAACGATTGGATCTCCATACAGTCAAAACTCTTGTTTAGTATACGAACAAACAGCTGGGTATAAAAAAGAACTTCACGACTCTGTACTTAGATGGCTAGAGGCCAATAATAAAACTACAGAAATTCAAAACTACAGATCGTATGTCGAGGAGTTTGGTGCAGATTTGGGTAAAGAGCGATCCTATCTAGAGTTAAGCGCGGCAGATAGAGCTAAACTAAGGGACGATCAAGGAATAGAGCAGTACAAGGTAATATACAAATATGGTTACGAAGATATTGGTTACACTGGTAGCTGGAGTTTCCTAGCTCACTATGGAGGTATACCAACGTCAAGACTTGGATGGAGTACAACAGTAAACGAAGATGGAAGTCTAGTTGCCTTTGGTGCGCCTACAGACAGCTTGAATCAATTTGAAGACACTAATGCGTACTTCAGAAAAGAGGGATTTTATGGCTACGACGATGAGCCTGTTAAAAACCACGAAAGACTAGACGGATGGTCAACATCAACTTACGCTGGCGCCGTTAGGGTGTTCGGCTCTAGAAAGTATCATCCTCACTCTGGCGTAGTAGAGTACTTCAAGTTTGGTAATTTAGACATGAACTACCATGTTGAAGACAGAGATGCAGGTAGATACAATACGCTTGAAGAAATGTTTGATGATAGAACATTTACAAGAACACAGTTCTCTGATTTAGAAATACCTAGAAGCGCAGGGTTAGCGTTTATTATTACCCCAGAGGTAGATGCTGCTTCTGATGAAATAATGCAGAACATAAAAGACTGGTTGTCGCTGGGTGACAGAACACTCGTACTAGTTGGTAATGACCCCGTATATGAAGAAAATGGGCTATACAAAGATTCCAACGATGTAATAAATAAGATTCTAGATAATCTGGGATCAAAGATGAGAATACAGGCAGCGCAAACAAGGGAAGAGGCCGTCAACTACTGTGCAATTGATTCAAAGCCCAATGTAATACAATCAAGAACTACAGTGTATATGAGAAATACAGATGTGCTAACGGGTCAGATGTTTGCTAGTGGTGTTGGAGATATCAAAATCCACATTCCAGATTGGGACAATTTACCTGCAATCAGACAAAATGGAGCATATGATACAAGCAAGGATGACGTAAATAAATTTGATCTCTTGCCTATGATTCATAATGGAGACCTAAGAGCAAATAAAAGGATTGAGTGCCTCACTCCATGCGAAAAGCCTAGACGGGTATTTGAGCACATCAACTGGGGATATCACTTTGGAAATGGTAGCGTAGGTTGCTGCCCAGATATACCTCAGCAGGTAGTTGCTAACGGTCTTGGTAAGTCTAATACAGAACCTAGACCTTTACTGTCTGCTGCAGAATGGACGCCAGAAGAAACAATTATATTCCCAGAAGTTGTTGAAAAACTAAGGATTCCAATAACCAAGAAAGTCATAACCAAAAAAGACGTAACGAAAAAAGTATACAGCTTTGGTGAACACCACATTAACAACAAACACTTTGAATTTAGTTCAGACGTTTATACTGGACTTGACGGAGTAGACTATAAAAACTTTGAAGATCCTGATCCATTAAACTCTAGAGATGGTATAATGCAGGGCGTTGCAGGCACAAAGACTGACGTCATAGAAAAAGTAATAAAGGTATCTCCAGACAGCCCTTTGGTCACGCAGGAAAATATATATGGATCAAGAGTAATATTCATAGCCGCTGTCACGCCTGAAGAACAGGGGAACATGTATGCAGGACTAGATGACAACATAGTATTCTATAATAATATATTGACAAAAGACTGTCAGAGCAAAAGTAGAATTGCTCAGCTTGGAGGATGGACTGGAAGAACCGGTTTTGTGGATGCATATAGCAAATCTCACATGAAGGTATTTTTAGATTCCAAAGGCTACGATGTAACTGAAAACTATACTGGCTCTTTGGCTACAAACCTTGATGTAGCTTGGGTTGCCAATCCAGCGGCCAATCCAGCTGACACAAATATAGCAGATATTAAAAACTGGCTAGGCGATGGAAACAAAACTCTAATTGTAACATTTGATACATCTCAAGAAGCTGCTTTAGCTGTGGAAGAATTATCCAATGGACTTGGTTTGTCTATGAAGCCGTTGTATTTGAATGGCAGACAGAAATTTGCTAATAGTAATGCGGATGCTCTCAGGGCTTTGGGTGGTCAGATACTTGACAAAAATTCTGCACTAATAAAAGGCTGTACCTCCGCTGATAAAGTTACTAAGTTTAATTTGACTTACGACAATCAAAGTAAAAAATCCTTTACGTTTGGTGAGTTTACTGTTGTTGATGTAGAAAGTCCAGCTACTAAAGTTATTACAAATCCGACAGAGATAGCTGATACCGAAAGAACTACAGAAACATTCTGGAGATTAAAACCAAATGTCGCCACAATGTCAATACCAGTGGAAAAAGGATCTGGATACAGGTTATTCTACAACTGGGTTTCTGAGGACGACACTGAAAATCACTCAATAAAACTTTTGATGAACGAGACCTCTAACTCACCAGACCCTAGAGACGAGTTGTTCAAGCCTAGCTTGCCAATTCTTGACTTTGACGACAATGATACCTCGTTTACTTTAGCGGAAGACCTACAGATACAAAAGACATTGGGCAGAACAGGTAAGCGAAAACCTACGTCTGAGTTCGTAGACTTTAGAGTTCCCGCAGATCACGATGGCACCTCTATCACACTCTATGTAGACGGCAATAAGATTAGAGCTGGTGAAAGCACAATTAAGTACACCCCCAAGACGGTAAGGCTGCTATCAGTTTCTGGGGCGCTATTGCCCATAAATGAAGAGGTTAAGACCTTTACATTTAACGAAGAGAAAGAAGTAATCATTGGGTGGAAAGAAGAAACAGTGGTTACTCACCCAGAAACAACAGTTGTTATACCAAGCAAAGCCAGAGAGATAAAATCAAAGGAAGATAAAGTTGCTGATGGCCCAGTTGTGGCAGCTATAGAGCCAGAAACTTTCTCAACGTTTAGTCAAGGTAGAACAAGATCTAATATAATCGTACTAACAGACTCAAGCATGGTACAAAACATGTGTGATTCTGGACAGCTATATACAAATAAAGACTTTGTTAAGAGTTTGTATCCTAAATCTATGGATATTCTTGGTGCGGATAGTGCTCAGTCATTTAGCACTCCGTCGCTTCCTCAAGGCGCAATGGCTGGAGAACACATCGAAAGTACGCCAGATTTACTTCAGCTACACGAAGGCGAAAGAAAGTTTGAGTTCCAACAAAAGATTATTGCACCAGAGCGATCAACACCCGCTAAGCTATGGGCCGTTAGTGGTATCGTTGGGTCTGTGTCAAGATTCCAAGGTGAAAACGCAAGCGTTGATGTAACTCACAATAGACAGCCTAGCGGATTCTTTATTGGACAAGACCCGCTCCCAGCAGAAATCACAGATAGACCAAAAGCGCCAGTCAAAGAATCAGAGAAAAAGTCATTAGTAAACGCTCTGATGAGTAGAGCTATTGATTCAGGAAATGCCTATGCGAAATTCAGTGGTGTCTATGATGGCGAATTGCATGGAGACGCTGGAGCATATGGAGGTTTACCTAAAATTACAGCCGAACACGGCGTAGAATACTTAGACTTCGATTACTGGCAGTCTGGCTATCCGGGCGATTTGTTTGGCTACTCTATCGCGATGAGGGGTAGAAAGCTAGTGGTTGGTACACCATTCAATATATTCTCTAGTGGAAATATTTACGACTGGGAAGCTAGTTCTCACTTTGGCCTTAAAAATACAGCCAAGTTAGCTGGAATAGACTTTACTTATAATGGTGGCGCTGGAGCTGCGTTCTATTATGAAAATTCTGGAGAGGGCTACGCTTGGGACTTTAAGAAAAAGTTAAGACCAGATAGTATCAATGCAGGATTTGATGACTACACAGACTCAACTGCGTCTAACACATACATTGGATCTAATGATTATACAGTAACAGATAGATCTAAGATGATGTTGACGACAGACCAGTTTGGTTATGATGTCACCATGGACGCAGACTTTATTGCCGTTGGAGCTCCGGGCCATGACTTTGATAATCACTATGAAGATTTATATAACAGAACCGTAGATGGTATTGTTTATAGCGGATGCTTTATAAGAAAAGAATTTGATGCCCAATTTGATATTCCAACTCACACCGTGTTTGATATGGGCGAATCTGGAGTTAGGGCTTACGAATTAAGCGGAAGCGGAACATCAGTTCTCAACAATGGAGCAGTATTTACATTTGAAAGAAAAGTAAATGATTGGGGAAGCAATATAAGAGAATGGGAATTTGTAGAGAAAATTATAGCTCAAGGTCATAAGTCTAGGCTACAGAAAGATTACGCTGGATCAACAGCAGTGTCGGGTGCTGAAAATGACAGATTTGGAACATCCGTTGCAATAGACAGGGCCAGAAGAAGCGACGGCGATTATACTATGGCTGTCGGCGCCCCTTATCATATGTTTGCCACTAGCGGAAATCATCAAAACTCAGCAGGTACAAACTCAGATGAAGTTGTGCTAGGAGCTGGAGCAGCCTATACATACGATGCAATGTTAAGAGGTCAACCTCCAACATCAGGAAGCCCGGAAAGCTTTATAGACGCTAAAGTGTTTGGACTAGATAAGACTGCTGCGGTTGACCTTTTAGTGCAACAAAGTGGCGACACAATATTCAGTTCAGCAACAGGAGCAGTAACAGCTAACAGTCAGGGTGAAATATTTATTGAGATGTCTGGTAGAGATACCAACAGAAAAGGCTTCATACAACATAGGCCTTATATATACTCAATAGGTGGAGTCGCTGCGCCCGGCACTGACACGGCATCTTCAATGTCTATGGCAATTTCTGGCAAACCTTTATCAAATAGTGGCGATATGAGCCTCTATATGTTAGGGCAAGACAACGCAAAAGTGTATAATAATATTAGTCTGGTTGTTCAATCAAATAATGTCGCTTCAGGTAGTCCAATACTTTATACAAGTGGTGTTTCAGCCATTGCTAGTAGCGGATTCTTTACTTCAATGTTTACAAGCGGTACGTTTGTTATGGGCAATCAATTTAACTTGGCAATAAGGGGTAAGTAAATGCCTATCTCAGTAAGATATAAAAATCAAGCCGATCAAGAGTGTGTTCTAAGGCCCACTCCTTTGGTTTCTATAAATACCAACACGATTAAAGTTGGCGAAGAAACTATTGGTGTGACTTATGATATTACGCTTAATGGCACGATATTAGCAGATCATGGCGCTCCTTATGCAAAGAACGCTGCTACTGAGACTTATTTCAAATACTGGGATGGCAGCGCTTTTTCAGCTCTCAACGGTAGTAGCTTTGTTGGGCCATATAAATCTTTTGATGCAACACAGTCTCATGCTGGATTATCAGCTAGACCTCCAAAGCAGATGGTTCCTGTTACGGATACGCTTGATGCAATATTTTTCAAGCAGAAAGTCATTAGGGCTTTGTTTGCGCTTGATGGCCAGCGTATGGAAATCATACCTGTTCATGGAGATCAGCCGGCGGTAATATGCTATCCCAGAGTGCTATCCATTTCTTTTGAAGAAGGCAACTACATAAATAAATGTGGCTATAGTATAACTCTTCAGGCTGACACTTTATTAAACAAAGACTTAGAGGTAGATGAAGAAGGTAATCCTTTATTTCGTCAAGGTCAAGAGACGCTACAAGAGGAAGCCATAGCTGCTCTTAGCGGTCACTTCGTATCAACTTTTAGTGACAACTGGTCAATTGAAGTAGATGAGTCTCAAGGTGAAACTAATAACAACATGATCATCCCTCGATCTTATCGGATAACTCACTCCATGAGCGCTACTGGTAGAACGCACTATATACCAAAAACCGGAGGTGTAGATAAAATACCAGCTTGGCAAAGCGCAAAGAATTATGTGCAGAACAACCTAATGGGCTATTCATCTACTAGCGGTATTGACTTCTATCCAAATATAGGCGCTCATTTGCCAACTTGGAATTCTGCCCCTCACCTACTTGATGCGCCTACAAACCCTGCCTCTACAACTATTGGTAGCGGAACTCTTGATTTGGTGGGAGCTTATAGGGGTTATAATCATACAAGAACTGAGCAAATAGATAAGTCTGCCGGAGCTTATAGCATTACAGATACTTGGTTGATTGCAAGTGGAAGTGCGTATGAAACTTACTCTATGTCTGTTACACAGAGCTCGGACAATCCTTTCATAGGTGTTAGTATTGATGGTACAATCAAAGGTCTTTCTGAAATGACCCCGAATCACCAAAAGTTTGGTGGTAGTGAGGGTGTTGATGTAGGATCTGGCGATGCTTACGGTAATGCGATTGAAAAGTTTTATCAGATTAGCAATAGCGGAAGGTATGGAGTTGGATCTGATATATTTAAAAGAGCAAACAGAACTGTTGCAGTAGAATTAAATTCTGCGCCTCAGTCAGTTAGCCTTGGTACAAATGAATATACTGGAGAAATTACATACTCACTTTCTTTTGACAATAGACCAACAAATATAATTTCTGGTGTACTGTCAGAGAATATAAACGTAAATGACAACTATCCGGGAGATATATTTGCAACGATACCTGTTATAGGAAGAAGCACAGGCCCAGTGCTACAATATATTGGTGGAAGAACAGAGTATAGCAGAAGTCTAAATATAGAACTTGTATTAGATTACACAGATATACCATATGGAAATGACAGAACTAGTTTACTTCTGAAAAAACCCAGTATAGTTGAGCCAACAAAAACCCAGCTTAGGAATTTAATAAAAGAGTTGAGCCCTCAGAATGAACCGGGCGTTAGAAAATATTTTATCTCTCCACCTCAAGAGTCTTGGACTCCTAAAGAAGGAAGATACAGTTTCAATATTTCTTGGACTTACGAGTTGGATAGATAGGAATGACCCATACAAAAACAACAGTAGTTGACTCAGGGTTCTTTGAACCAAACGACGGCTTCGCAGCTAGACCCATTGTTGGATCTCAAGCGTTTCCAGACAGTGGTTATGATGGAGGCGCGCCTTTCTATCAGGTTGTTCCATCTAGCGAGTGGTGGGGAGATGAATACGAATGGAATTGGGGCCCTAGTAGTGAACACGGGAACAATCTAACTGGTGGTTCAGCAGAAATCACAAAAACACCAGTCCTAAAGCTTTTGGGTTTGCCGATAACAGTATCAGG
>Ga0208919_1000065_pt1 | contig 72151 bp, 84 predicted proteins | sample 4_EtaG_FD_184076 | JGI IMG/M metagenome (GOLD analysis project Ga0208919, IMG submission 184076) | Marine viral communities from the Subarctic Pacific Ocean - 4_ETSP_OMZ_AT15127 metaG (SPAdes) (version 3) | ecosystem: Environmental > Aquatic > Marine > Oceanic | place: Pacific Ocean | collected... | reverse complement strand
TTTCTCATTTTTCTTATATACTTCTTTTGAGAAATAACTTTATTGTTATATTGACAAGTAAGCAACTCTTTAGTTCCTTTTTTCTTGCCTTTACATGGGTTTTCTTTTTTAGCCACCTATCGAATCTTTTTTCTTGTTAAACAACTCGTTTACTTTATCTTTGCCTTTCTTCAATAGATCTTCTCTCTTTCCTTTTCTACATGCAGCTAAATCCATTTTTTGTTTTCTTCTAACTTTAGGATCATCAGAAAACCTTGCAGGTCTTTTAGAATCGTTAGGGTCTTTCCCTAATACTTGAATTTTACATCTTTCACTCATAACTTTATTTTTTATCTTCCTTGACCACGATATAATCTACCACTGTAATACTTTCCACCAACTTGTTTAGTAAATCGGTTTTTACTGTGGACTCCTGGTCTTTTTTTATGTGGCGTAACTTTATAATTGTTAACTATCTTTCTTGCCATTAGTATTTACGAGGGTTAAATCCTCTATTATTGTTTCTTCTGCTTTTTCTACAAACCTTTTTTCCTCTTGCATTGATTTTACATGCTACCCCTCTTGCTTTAGCCGCTACTTTAGAAGATTTTCTTCTAAGTCTATCTGCTTTTCTGCTTTTGCCTTTACTGGCAGCTTTGTATGCACGATTACCGATTCTATCGGATCTACGCAATATTCTTGTTACTCTATCAGCCATTGTGTTATATTTATTAGTTATTTATTAGTTATTTATTTTTTTCTTTTGGTTTTACTTCCCATACCTCTTACAACTTTTCTTACCGCTTTCTTTGCAACTCTCTTTACTCTTTGACCTACAGTGCTAAGTTTTCTCTTTAAAGGTCTACCTTGTGCTCTTTTTTTAAGTCTTGCTGCTCTTTTAGTTGTAACTATCTTAGATTTTGTTTTACTTCCAGGTTGTGAAATTAAGCGACCTTTAGAAGGATATTTGTTCTTTCTTTTTTCAAGCCTATTAGTTCTTGAGTCAAGTGATTTAGTAACCGATTTCTTGTATTGTCGCCTCTTCGTACCTTTTACTTTTTTCTTTTTATTTTTAGCTTTTAGTATATAGTCGCTCATGATTTTTTATTTTTTTCTACTTAGTCTTTTATTAATTTTAACTTCTTTTCTTTTAATTGCTTTTTTCTTTCGAGCATTCTTTTTTGCAAGTGCATTTATTTTAGTTACACTTTTTCTTTGACCACTACTTAATCCTTTAACATTACTTGTTCTTAGCTTTTCATATTTCTTAGGTCCTAATTGTTTTAAAAGTTTTGAAGCTTTTTTTGCAATTTTAGATTCACTCTTTTTAACCTTATTATACTTACGCCTTGTGGCTTTTACTTTACGAGCAATTACTCTTGAATTTCTTTTTGTTGCCATTTTATTTATGCTCTTTTACGAGTCTTTCTTTTTTTAGGGTAACTTCTTTTTGACTTAACTGCAGAAACTAATTTTTTTCCTGAATCTATAACTCCTTTAACTTTACCTTTCTTTACATTGCTATAAACTTTAGATGCAGCAGTAACAATTTTACCAAGTTTACTTCCTTGAATTTTTTTAACTGCCTTTTTAACTTTAGAAACTGCTCTTCCAGTTCCTCTTTTTCCAGTCTTAACTATTTTAGCTTGTCTTTTGGCAAGTCGGGTTGCACGTTTGACTTTCCCTTTAACATTAGATTTGTTAATCTTTTTGCTTAATTTGTCTATTCGCTTTGACGCGCTTTTTGTTCGTTTTGGTCTAACCCTTACACCCATGATTTATTTTTTTGTTTGTATCTTTACAAAGATATATAATTTAGTTTAATGAAATTTAAGGGTCTTCACATCAGAAAAGCACAAGCTCGTGTGACTCCAGATCACGATTATCTCAAGTATTGGAGGGTTGTAAGGTTTTGGGTAAAAGCTACTTATGGTATTGGTACACCTGATTTAGATATGTTATTATTCTTATATAGTGAACAAGTTTTTAATAAAACTAAGTTTGAAGAATATAATGAATTAATGTCCTGGGATGAGAAAAGGTTTCGTATGTTATTACGAGATGGTTGGATTCATGTTTGGAGAAAGAGAACTGGTAACGAAACTACATTATATGAGTTAACATATAAAGCGAAACGAATGATTAATAGTGTATATAAGAAGTTGAATGGTGAAGAGATACCTGAGTCAACTAATCCATTATTTAAACATGATGCAAGTTATATGCAAAAGGTATTTAAAAACTTTATAAAAGATTTAAACAATACTATAAAACAACAACGACATCTCTCTCAGAAATAATAGTAAATGTTTCATCCTTGATAAACATGCTGTGACCAGCGGCTTTATCATAGAATATAACATCTCCTTCATTAATAACAGAAACATCAGTACCAGGTTTTACTACTTGTCCTTTTTGATATCTAAAGGATTCAACATCTTCTGATGAAAGTAACAGTCCTGACTTTGTTTTCTTTTCTTCGTTAATCTTCTGAATTACTATATACTTTCCTATGGGAGTCATATTTTTTATCTTTATTATAAACCATATATCCATGGTTTTCTAAAAGTTCAATAGCTTCGTTAATCTTTTTTACTTCTTGTCTATAAGAGTCGAAAATGTAATTGTGTATTGGCATATTATTTCTTTTGGTTTATTCGTGCATGAGTTACTATAGCATTCGTAGATAGTATAGTAGTCGCTACACTGACTGCATTTATTAATGCATTCTTGGTTACTTTTAAAGGATCGATGATTCCTAACTTAAACATGTTTCCATACTTTTCGTTCTTGGCATCATATCCATAACATATCTTGTTTTTGTTTTTTGCTTTTTTAAACTCGTTGGTTATCTTACTATAATCCTTACCTGCATTTTCTAATATCTGAATTAAAGGGGTTCTTATAGTTTCATGCATTATGTGGTATGCAACCTTTTCTTCTTTAGATGCTTCCTTGTCTTTATCTAAAGGTGCAACTCCACCAAGTCCATCGGCAATTTCCCACAAGGCTATTCCTCCACCCGCGATGATACCTTCATCAAGTGCAGATTTGACAGCGCATACCGAGTCATCGACTCGGTCAAATTTTTCTTTTTGTTCTACATCACTGTTACCTCCAACATAAATACAACCAATTGCACCACTAAGACTTGCGATCCTTTCATTGATAAATTTCTTTTCTTCATTATGCTTTGTGTTTTCTTGTTGTTCTTTTAGTTCTTCTATTCTTTGTTTTATTTCTTCAGTAAGTTGATTGTGTTTAATTATTACTGATGATTCTTTACCTACAATAATTTTATCTGCATATCCCAGGTCGTTGGGTGTAATCAAACTCAAGTCATCACCAGTAGATTCTGAAAAATACTTAGCACCTACTGATACTGCAATGTCTTGCATTAATTCATTTTTCTTATATCCAAAGTTTGGTGGAATAATATTACATAGCTTCAAGCCATTACGAACAACATTCGCGGCCAAAGTGTTTATTACATTTTGTGAGCATTGTCCAATGATAAGTAGCTTTTGATTTTGTTGAATGATTGGTTTAAGTATAGTTTCAATTTGTAGTATGTTGCTAATCTCAGTATCACACACTAAAACTTTTACATCTTCAAGTATACATTCATCTTTTCTTTGGTCGTTTATAAATAGGTTGGATGTATATCCTCTATCTACTTTAATTCCATTAGTAACTTCCGCATATGTTTCCGAAGTCATAGACTTTTCAACTGTAACGATTCCATGCTTCCCAACTTTTTCATATGCTTTACTAATTATCTCACCAATCTCTACATCATTGTTAGCTGATATACTTGCAACCTCTACTAATGCTTTGTCATCTACATCGACTGCTCTTCGTTTCAATACTGAAAGTATATACTCACTGACTTTGTTTATGTGTCGAATCACTTCAGTGGTATTCATATCGGGAGTAATGTGAATGTTACCAGCTTTTATCAAAGCCTCAGTCAAAACAATAGCAGTTGTTGTCCCATCACCTGCAACACTTGCGGTTCGGTTGGCTGCATCCTTCATCATTTGAATTGATAGGTTCTCAACTGGATCGTCTAAGTAAATACTTTTAGCAACAGTCACTCCATCCTTAGTAATTGTAATTCCTCCTAAGTGATCAGGGGATTCTATTAACACTGTCTTCCCGCGTGGGCCGAGTGTACTCTTAACTGCTTTGGAAATTTTGGTGATTCCTTCAATTAGCTTTTGTCTGCCTTTGCTATCAAAGGTTAAGTCTTTAGGGATATATCCTTGGTTGCTCATTTAAGATTTTATTTAATTATAATGAAGTAAAGATACATATATTATTTTAATATCTGTGTTGATTGTGTTAATGTTTGTCCTTTTTTTTTGCACTATAGTATTTTCTATATTATATATTGTTACTTGTCTACAAATTTAATGTTTTTTTCAACACAACTAACACAAATAATATAATATACTGAAATAGAGTAAGTTATGATGTGTTGATTTAGTGTTGAAGTGTGTTGAAGTTGGGATATAGTGTTGAAGTAGGTACAAAAAGAAAAGAGGTTCATTAGAACCTCTCTCACAAATAATCAAAACAGAACAATTGGGAATTTCTTTTTAATACTCAAAGATATTTTTATCGCCATCCATTCTCATCTTGGCTCTTTCGATACCATCTGCGATACAATCTATCTTATATTGTTTTTTCATTTGTTTTCTATACAATGATGCTTGGCTAATTCCAGTCATTCCTGGATCCATTTGGTAGTTTACCAATCTGCCATCTTTTATATAAAGACCATTGTTAAAGTATGTTGCGTTTTTCATTGCCATGTCTTTCGTTTTGAACAAAGATACTAAAAATATTTTTATGTGTTCAGATACATAGGGGTTGAGGGTTATATATGGGTTTACAGTCGCCACCCCCCCAATCGAAAACCGATTTTTTTTGCCTACCCCCTCGACTATTTAAAATTTTTTCTGCAACTTTTTCAACTTTTGCCCTCCTCCTCCTTGCCTCTCCTCCCTTCTCCTCTTGTCTGCTCTTGTTGTTGCTCTCCTTCCCTCTCATTATCGGCTAACCTTCCCCCATTCTCCCACCTTCCCCCACTTACACCCCACACAAACACAGAGAGGAATCTCTTAACCCCACACCGACACCCACAAAACCCAAACAAATTAACCCCATTTTAGATCTATTTTTGATGACATAAACAGCTGTAACTCAATCACTTATAAATTAATTTAGAAATAAAATAGAAATAAATTTTTTTATTCCGATTGTTATTCATAGTTTTGGAACAGAAATAGAAATTAATTAAAACTTAATTATAACACATTATGAAAAATTTATCTTATGAAATGGAACTTGCAACCATTCAAAATAACTGCCAAGAATTAGAAAACTTTATTAACAATTTAAATTTATAACTATGAGTAATTTAACAACAGAATTAAAAGGGGAAGAGCTAAAAAAATATATAGCAAAAAGATTTCCAAAAGTAGAACCAACACAAACAACAATTAATATGAATGCACACACACAAGAAGCCGACTTAGATTTAATTAATCATATTGCCGATAATATCGAAAATTATGAGGGGCAATATTTTGATGACTTGCACCATCATTTATTTAATGAAGATTATTTTATTATTGGCTATTATCAAGCCGAGCAATTTATAAAAGAAAATAATCTAAATACATTCGATTTAATTACATATTGCCAAGAGCAAGAAAAAGAAAACTTTGGAGAGATAAACAACACCTTTGACAATGCCGAAAAATTAGTAAATCATTATGCATATTGGAGAGGGCAAGAATTGATGTATAATCTCAAAGCCATCTGTGATTTTAGAGGGCAAAGAATAACCGAAGAACTAATAAAAGAAGTCGAGGATGAAATAATTGAAAGAAGTTAAAAAATCTCCGATGAGTAAAGGTTTAAACACCTACGAAACACCGATTTTTTCGGTGTCAGATTTAACACTAAAAAACAATTAAAATGAAAGATTTAGATTTCAACTTACTATGGGAGCAATATTATGCTAAAGTAGAAGAAAGAAACAACCAAGATGAAGAGGAATTTATTATGGCTATGGGCTTTTATAACTTCATCTTAGAGGCACAAAACAAAAGAATTGATGAAAACATTGAAGCCAGTTCAAAGGAAGAACAATATTATTTAAATGAGATTGAACAAGGAAATGACTCTGCACATAACTATAATATTGTGGAGTGGGAAAAGGGCTTTCAAGATGGATTGCAAACATCAAAACATATGAATAAACCTCCGAAAACAATGTATTGTGATTGGATGTATAATGAAGAGATATAAACCTCAAAAACCTCCTAATGCCTCACTATGAAAATAGTGGGGTTTTGGTGGTAGAAAACGAAATTAATTTTAACACTAAATAAATAATTATGATAAAAACAAAAGTAATTAAAGCACTCTCAAAAGTTGAGGGGACTTTCACAAGACAAGATATCCAAAAACAAATTTGGATTGCACAAGGTAATAAACTGGAAACATATGTGGTTAGACAAGGCTATTATGCCGATGCTCTTCAAGAGTGGGTAAGCCAAAATCTAATCCAAAGAGAAGACAAAGGATTGTATTCTATGACTGATGAAGGAAGGTTATTTGTTGCCAATAGAAAAGGTTGGTTAAAGAAAAGAAGAGAGGCAAGAAACCAAAGAGATGAGCAGACAAGAAGAAGGAGAGAATCTGATGTTGATATGTCTGTACTTACCGAAGAATTGAGAAATAAAATAGAGGCAAAAAGAACAAGAGAAATGCACGAAAACAAATGGGCTCATTTAGTAGGTAGAAAGATAACTAAAGTTAGATATCTTCAACCCTCTGAATGTGGCAATATGGGTTGGAATTATAGTCCACTTGTATTAGAGTTAGACAACAAGACTTGTTTAATTCCTCAAATGGATGATGAAGGAAATGATGGAGGGGCAATGCTACACTATAACTATAAGACAAATAAAGGAGACATCATCTATGTAATTTGAGGCATTCTGATGATGGACTCATAGTCCGAAACACCTCCATAGGATCTTTTGGAGGTGTCAATGTCTAAACTTAAAAATTAAAAAAAATGATTGAAAAATTTAATTTATTAACATTTCATAATCTACTTGATGAGTATGATAATGATAAAATCAATAAGCAAGAATTTCTTGACACAATGGAATTATATTTTAATTGTCAAATAATTCCTAACTCTATTTTCTTGCAAGTTGTTTGTGATATAACATCAGAAATAACTGCCGAGAAATTTAACCACAAAGAATCAGTGTGGAATGAATCTGAACAATCATATAACTATACTGAAGAGGCACAAGATTTCTTCAATAATAAATATGATGAGATAGAACATTTACTTATATCTCAGTTCAAAATAAAAGTTGATATGATAAACCAATAAACTATGAATGTATTAGAATTATTTAGTGGTAGCCGAAGCATCGGCAAAATTGGAGAGGAGAGAGGACATAATGTGTTCTCCTCCGACTTCAATGATTTTCCAAACACCAATTATGTAGTTGACATAATGGAGTTTGATGTGAACAAAGTGCCTTTTATTCCAAATATGATTTGGGCATCTCCACCTTGTGAATCATTTAGTGTGGCAAGTATTGGAAGGCATTGGGTAAAGGGAGAAGTCTTCACACCTAAAACAGACAATGCAAAGAAAGGTGTTGCAATGTTAGAGAAGACTCTTGAAATCATAAAACATTTTCAGACCTTGAATCCAAACCTTGTTTGGTATGTGGAGAACCCTCGTGGAAAAATGAGAAAATATCCTAAATGGGAAAACCATTTCAATAAGGCTTGGAAACTAAATGGAGTTACCTATTGTCAGTATGGAGATACAAGAATGAAACCAACTGACATATGGAATAACAATCCATTATGGGTAAGTAAACCAATGTGTAAGAATGGAGACTCTTGCCACCAAAGTGCACCAAGAGGCTCACAGACTGGAACACAAGGAATCAAATCCTATTATGACAAAAGCAAAATCCCTTCACAACTATGTGAGGAGGTAATGTTAGCAAGTGAAAAAATAATCAATTTAATAAATAAATAATATGGCAAATATGAGTTACTGCAGATTTGAAAATACTGCAATGGATTTAGAGGATTGTGCAAATGCAATTCTTGATGGAGACTTCATAGACTATGAAACAACCTCCGATAGTGAAATAGAATCACTAAAAGACTTGATAGAATATTGTAAAGATATTCTTGATCAAGAATCTCAGATCAGATCTGAGATAGATAAGTGGGAAAAAACACAAGAAGAATTATTTTAAAACTATAAATATGAATTACTATAAAAAGATGAGTAAAAAAGAATTGATACAAGAAATCGAGGAGTTGATGGACCTTCACAACTATGTGATGAGAGAATATCCAAATGCCTTTAATAGTTGGCACGAGAATCAAGGTCACAAATTTTACGATTAGAAACATTCTGATGAGCCTTTGAGAGCAAGGCGAAACTTAAATGGGGGAGGTTGCCTCCCCTTCAAATGAAAGTCAATGTATAATTAAAAATTAAATTTATGAAAAATCAAATCAGTATTATTACACACTACTTCTTTATGGGAGTAGCTTGGATCTTGGGAACATTAGCATGCTTTGGCATTGTGTATATGTCTTATGCAGTATTCTTTTTAGGTATAACAATTTAAATTAAAGGATATGGCAATAGAAAAATTTGACAAATACAAAGCGAACTTGACAAGAGTAGGTGATGACATCTACTCTTATTCAACGAGAGTGGCTCAGATTGATGGAGTTAATAACAAACTTTATCAACTGGGCTACTGGTCTCAAACAACTCAAAAGCACATTAATTATGTGGCAAGTGAGTTAGACTTGGAGATTGAAGAGGTAACTGAAATAATTAAAAATTAATTTAAATTAATATGAAAATAGCAATAATTAAATATACTGAATCCACTGGGAGAGAGTATATAGTAGGAGTAACAAATGATGTCGATAAGTGGTTAGAAGACCACAACTCATATAGAGAAAAGGAAGACTACGAAAGTTTGTTGACCTTTAATATAGAGTGGACACACTTGCATAACTATGACAAGAAGCCAATAGATTTTCTTCAAAATGAATTAAATACTTATGTGATGAGAATTTTAGGAGACATCCGAGAGCATGATCCTAATCTTAGTCTTAAAGCTGTAGAGGATCTGGACAACCATCTTGAATACTTTTGGGACTATGTTGCAGATCTGCAATCGGAGGTAACAACCTATCTCCTGGACTCAGTTAATAATCAATTAAAACAATATAAAAATTTATAATTATGGGATATACAACAGAATTTGATGGTCAGTTTGAATTTAATCGTAAACTGACAAAGAAAGAGTTAAAAGCAATGAACACTCTTTATGAAACAAGGCACGAAGATGGTTATCAACCAAATGGAAAGCCTTCAATATGGCTACAATGGATTGTAGAAGAATATGCCGACACTCATTATTTAATATGGGATGGGGGCGAGAAGTTTTATAGCTACATCGATTGGTTAGAATACTTAATAAAGTATTTCTTCAAACCCAACAACCTTTCAATCACTGGTCGTGTGAGATGGAGGGGAGAAGAGTTTGATGATATGGGCACAATCAATATAGAGCACAATGAGATAGAGGTTATGGAGTTTGTTCAAACTGGAATAACAAGGGGGACTGGATTATGCCAATAAAGGAATATATAGTTGAGTATTGGTTTCTGCATTTTCATGGAGATGAAGATTGTGGCTACGATTACGATAGAGTGGAAGTCGAGGCAATAAGTCCTCGACAAGCCATTCAAAAAGCAGAACAACAAGCACCCTTTGGGGCTAAAAATTTTGAAATAATAAAATTTAAAAAGAAATAATTTGGAATTGATTTAGAAATTCCTTTTATTTGCAAGTGTGTTATAATTAAAATTAAATCTATGGTTAAATCAAAACAAAGTAAGAACAATCAAGCTAACTTGATAAAGTACCAAGAGAAAGTCTTTGACAAATTTCTGTCAGACCTTTTTCCTATTAAAGAATATAAAAGCGATAAAGATAGTGATGATCCACACTACTTTATTTAGTCTACTTATGGATCAAGTGTTATAATTAGTTAGTTTAGAACTGCCCAGCTCACACTCAAAAGGTGTGGGCTTGTGGTGGTAGATGGAAGACCTATTTACACAGCTTTGGTCTGTCAAGGACAGTGGCAAAGTAATTATCTCGAAAGAGTTTGAGCAAGATCACTTAATGAGTGAGATTGAGTATTTCAATAATAGAAATAATGAATGGTGGATCAGTGATGCCATAGGCGAAACTGATAAGTCCTGGATAGTATATGGATTTAAAGATGAGTAGTATAGATAAAATATATAACGAAAACAAAAAACTTAAAGAAGCTATGAATTACAACGAAGATCGTATCAATTTTTTAGTGCACAGGGTAGAGGCTTTAGAAAACCACCTGGACAAAAAAATGAAACAAGCAATAAGAATTATTAAAAAGCTAAGAACAAAAAAATGAAACATTATATAAATGAGGGTAAGGAGATTCTGAAAAGAAAAAAAGTAAGGCTATTTAGAAGTAGACAAGGCAAGTCTGATCAGAGATATACAAGAGACATGAAGTTGTTTACTTTCTCCTTTGTTTGTTTAGTCTTAACATTATTACTAATTTTATTTACACAATGAAAAATACTGCAGACTTTATAAAAGAAGTGGGAAGAGAAGTAGTGATGTTACTTATAGAAAAGAACAAGAACTATGGAGACACTGCCAATCATCCTCCACAAATATTTAGTAAGCTATCGGCTAAGGAAGGAATCTTGGCACGAATAGATGACAAGTTAAGTAGAATCAAGAAGTTAGGTTTTGATGATCCTTTGAAGTCAGAGGACACACTTAAAGATTTGATTGGATATTTAATTCTGCTTAAAGTACAAATATTAAAAGAGGACCAAGTAATTAAAGATAAGTTATTAGAATCAAAACGAGAAAAATTAAAAGAATTTAAATGAAAAGAGAAATATTCGAAAAGTATGCTAAAGCTGTAGCGAAGGCATTTCATTTAGAAATGGACAAGTTGTTCGAAAAATCTAAAAGAAGAAACCAAGTTGATGCACGACAGATATTATATCTGCTATGTATGGAACGACCAATTAGACTTACATTTATTAAGTCTTATTTAGAGGATCATGGCTATGATGTTCCTATGAGTTCTATCCTTCATGGATATGAAAGAGCAAAGAAACTTATAGACAACGATCCTGACTACAAACACTTGGTTAATAAAATAAAAGAGAGTGTATAGTTTAGAAGAGATATGGTTACAAGCACTTGGGGATGCATCGGCGGTCCTACAACAAGTCCCAAAGGGAGAGTTGATTATCGGATCGGGTGTGAGGATGCAAAGATTTGGAGATAGGATTGAGATGCTCAATATGAATAAGGGTGGAGACTACTATAAGATATTAGATGAAGATGAGTATAATATCTTCTATCATGGTGGTTGGAGAAGAGGCTCTGTTAATTTATCCATATCAAACTGCTTGTTTAAGTTGGGATTGATTGAAGATAAAATTAAGACTGAGGTTAACACCAGGAAGAATGATAAGCATATACAGAACTTAAAAAACAGAAGAGAAAATATACTAAATAAGTATACTAAATTAAAACAGAAGTTAAATCAATTAAATTAAAATTAAATGGCAAAACAAAACAATTATTTTGAAGAGTTGGCTAAAGTCAACATCAAAGATAAGGTAGAGAAAAAAGGAAACTTTGATTATTTATCTTGGGCTAATGCTTGGGCATTCGTTAAATTAAGATATCCCAATGCACAAAGAAATGTTTATGAGGATCAGGCTACTGGCTTGAACTTTTTTACTGATGGCAGAACTGCTTATGTTAAAGTCGGTATTACTATAAATGATATAGAGCATATCGATTACCTACCTATAATGGATTTCAGAAACAATTCAATCAGAATAGAAAAGATTACATCTATGGATGTTAACACTGCTATTCAAAGGTCTACTGCTAAGGCAGTGGCAATGCATGGATTAGGATTGTCTTTATGGGTTGGAGAAGATGTTATAAGTGCTACTGAGAAAAAAATCTCTCAACCAAAGAATGTAACTTATGAGTTACAAGTAGATGATGATAACTGGGATAAGGTATTGAAGTATGTTGTTGCTAACAAAGAGTTAGGTCTGAGTGCTATAGTTAAAAACCTTTCAACTAAATATAAGGTTACTACTACGGTAAAGAAGGAACTCGGTAAACATTTGAAATAATGATAGAGCCTATAGCACAAGCCTTAGACAAACTAAAGAATGATGAGTTTTATTATGGTAAGTATGGCAAACAATATTTGTCAAACTCTGACATAATATATCTACTTAAAAATCCTACACAATTTAGAGTACCACAACTTACGACAAAGCCAATGATTCAAGGATCTTACTTTCATGCTTGTATGATTGAGCCTGACAAAGTTAAAGATTATCAAATCGTAGATGTTGCATCAAGATCGACTAAAGCCTACAAAGAAATGTGTCCAAAAGATGACATACTTTTGTTAAGGCACGAAGCAGAGCACATCGATGCACTGGTCGAGAAGATGAAAGGTAACCTGGAGATGTATGATTTTATTTATGCAGAGGGCAATGAATATGAAGTGCCCCAAGTAGAGCAAATTATGGGTAATTGGTGGAAAGGTAAAGCTGATATCGTACATTCAGAATATCTTATTGACATTAAGACCAGCTCGGACATCGATAAATTTATGTACTCGGCTAAGACCTATAATTATGATAGTCAAGCATATCTGTATCAAAGAATGTTTGGTAAACCAATGGTGTTCTTTGTTATATGTAAGAACACTACCAGGTTAGGTATATATGATTGCTCTTCTGAATTTCTCAGATCGGGGCAACGAAAAGTAGAACAAGCAACAGAAATATATAATAAATTTTTTAGTGATGAGGCTAACGATGATATTAATTCGTACATTCATAGACAAACTCTGTAAGTTATGTCTTAACTTAAAACAGAGAATCTATGGAAAGAAGATAATACAGATGGAAACTCCAAGCATCTGTGAAAGTAGACAAGAGAAGGATGAAATCATCCTGGCTACTATTGAACACTTGGAGAGTAATATTAAAATTAGATAATTATGGCAGACAAAGTTTTTGCAGATGGCTTTTCCTTCAAGAGAAGAGAAAATGCTCCCGATTTTGTAATCGGAAATTTAAGTGTTAAGGTAGAGGATGCAATTCCTTTTCTTAAAAGTAATGCTCGAAATGGTTGGGTTAACCTAAATGTTTTAACTGCATCTTCAGGTAAACCTTATGTGGAGTTAGATCAATTTGTACCTAAACCACAAGGAGAGACTAAAGAGCAACCACAAGCTGTGGCAGAGTCAGACACACGAACTGACTTACCATTTTAAGATTGTTTGGTAGTCGAAAGGCGTGCAATGAATTGGGGAGTAATCTCCCCTTTTTTTTGCATCTTGTGTTAATTGTGTTATAAAAATTTCACTTTTCACACATCAGAATAAATATTTTTTTAATATTTTTATTCTATATATTTTTTAACATATTTTCAACACAATCAACACAAATAAATATAAAGTATTGATTGTCAGTAAATTAACTTTAATTAAATCAACACAGAATGAACATAACTATCTTCAAGGATATAAAAGATACCAGTCAGCCTTTCTACAGATCAGTTGATGTTATATTACAAAGGATAAAAGATGGATCTTCCAAAGAATTAGTTAAGAAGATAAGAAACACTAAGGACAAGGAACAAAGAAATAAACTAAAACAAAACCTTCCATCTATATGTTTTTCTGGAACATTCACTCAACGAAATGACAACTCCCTAAATCAACACAGTGGTTTGATTTGCTTAGACTTTGATGGGTATGGTGCAAATCGAGACATGCTCCAGGAAAAAGAAAGACTAACAAAAAATAAATATATCTACTCAGTATTTATATCTCCCAGTGGTAAGGGTTTAAAAGCATTAGTGAAGATTCCTACCGATCCTGAACAACATATTAATTATTTTAAAAGTTTAGAAAAGTATTTTAAGTCTCCAAACTTTGACACTACCAGTAAAAATATATCAAGGGTGTGTTATGAATCTTATGATCCACTTATATTTATAAATGAAACATCAAGCACTTGGGATAGAATAGAAGAAGAGGAATACACTGAGTATATTAAGCATGTAGATAAAGCAACGATACCAGTCACTGATGAAAATAAAATTGTAGAGATATTAGTTAAGTGGTGGGAGAAAAAATATCCTATGAATGAAGGGCAAAGAAACCATCACACATATGTATTGGCTGCAGCTTTCAATGATTATGGTATTAATCAAAACTTAGCAGAGTATATTTTAAATCAATATGAGTCAAGAAACTTTGACAGATCTGAAATTAAAAGAACTATAGATAGTGCATATGCTCAACAACAAAACTTTGGCAAAAAGTATTATGAAGATGAAGATAAAGTAAATCAGATAAGACATAAACTAAAAAGAGGTGTCTCTAAAAAAGATATAAGAACTCAATTAAAAGAGAAGGAAATAGATGAAGTTACAATAGACAATGTAATCAATAGGATAGAGGAAGAACAATCCAATCATAAGTTTTGGACTAAGAATGATAAGGGTACTATAAAAATAGTACACATATTATTTAAACATTTCTTAGAGGAGAATGGCTTTTATAAATTTAATCCTGAAGGTAGTAAGAACTATGTATTTGTAAGGGTAACAAACAATCTAATTGACCACACCTCAGAAAAAGAAATCAAAGATTTTATTTTAGAATATCTACAAGAGATGGATGACTTATCTATTTATAATTACTTTGCAGAGAACACCAGGTATTTTCGAGAGGAGTTCTTGACCTTGCTTAGTTCTATAGATGTGTACTTTATAGAAGATGATAAAGACACTGCATATTTATATTATAAAAATGGAGCTGTAAAAATTTCGCATGAGGCTCTAACCATCATAGACTACCTCGATATAGGGGGGTATGTATGGAAGGATCATGTCATTGATAGAGTGTTTACAGAGTGTGAGGTACAGGCTTGTGATTATCGTACCTTTATTACAAACATATGTGGTCAAGATGAAAGTAGAGTCAGATCGATGAAATCTACAATAGGATATCTACTTCATGCTTATAAAAATTTAGCATACTGCCCAGCTACAATCTTAAATGATGAGGTTATATCAGACAATCCAGAAGGGGGTACTGGTAAGGGTTTATTTATGAATGGGATATCACAGATGAAGAAGGTAGTCGTAATTGATGGTAAGTCATTTAACTTTGAAAGAAGCTTTGCATATCAGTTAGTTAGTGCAGACACACAGATACTATGCTTTGATGATGTAAGCAAACACTTTAACTTTGAAAGATTATTCTCTGTAGTTACAGAAGGATTAACTCTTGAAAAGAAAAACAAAGATGCAATTAAGATACCATTTGCCAAGAGTCCAAAGGTAGCTATTACAACTAACTATGCTATCAAAGGTAAAGGCTCATCCTTCGAAAGAAGAAAGTGGGAGTTAGAATTAGCCCAGTATTATACGAAAGATTTTACTCCATTAAAAGAGTTTGGCAAGATGATGTTTGGTGAATGGGATGATGAGGAGTGGTGTCAGTTCGATGTGTTTATGATTGAATGTCTTCAACTCTACTTGCAGTATGGATTAATCCAAAGTGATTTTGTTAACTTGAAGGTTAGAAAATTATCTGCCGAAACATGCCACGAGTTTATTGAATGGTGTGGTGTTGTAGGTGGTACAGTCAACGACAAGTTGGTGTTAAACACCAAGATATTTCTGAATGATTTGTATTTAGATTTTATAGAAGAGAACCCTGACTTTGCTCCAAAGTCTAAGATGACAGTACCTCGTAGAAGATTCTACAAATGGTTGTGTGCTTTCGCAGAGTTTAAATGGGAATGTGCACCACAAGAAGGAAGAGATAATCCAGGAAAATGGATTAGATTTATAAGTAAACATAAACTGGAAGAACAATCAGACTTCCCATTTTAATATGAAATTAAATATATTAGATTTATTTTCAGGTATTGGAGGTTTTAAACTTGGATTTGAAAGAGCTGGCTATGAATGTGACTCTTATTTTTCTGAGGTAGACCAACATGCTATAGCAATATATAAACATAACTTTAAAAATAGTACATATGTCGGATCAGTTACAGATGTTCGAAGAGAACAATTACCAAAAATCGATGTTATCACCTTTGGAAGCCCTTGTCAAGACTTTAGCTTGGCAGGAAAGCGTAGGGGGATGGATGGCGAAAGATCAAGCCTTATCCTTGAAGCAATTAGGCTCATTCGGGAATGCAGACCAAGAGTTTTTATCTGGGAAAATGTTAAAGGAACTTTCTCCTCAAACTCTGGCGAAGACTTTGCGGCAATCCTCCAAGCCTTTACCGACATTGGGGGCTATAGACTTGAATGGCAACTGTGTAATACATCGTGGTTTTTACCCCAAAACAGAGAGAGAATCTACCTTGTCGGATATTCTGCAGACCCCCCAAGAGATTGGAAAGGAATTTTTCCTATCCAAAAAGATGACACAGTTCCTAATGGATCGACAGGGGACAAAGAAGGGGAACTTTCAAGTGGGAGACCTCGATCTGCACGAACAATAACTGCCAGGTATTGGAAGATGGGCTCTTCTGATACTTATGTAAAGATGGCAGACTATCGAAATGATGAAGGTCTGAGAATAAGAGAAGATGATGAAAGCCCTTGTTTATCTGCAAGAAGACATAGTGAAAAAGATATTAGCACTATGCCACCACTGGCTATTTCAGGAGCACTAAGAACTTACCCAAGACAAAAACCTAAAGGAGAAGAAGATAATAGGTCTAAGAGATTAGAAATTAGGGAAGATGATGTTTCTAATGCAGTAACTACACACCCCTTGGATAGTGTGGTAGTGCCTACACAATTAGGTAATTCTAAAAACTATGGTAATGCTATCAAACAAGAAGGGGATGATGCTTTTACTATTCGTTCTTCTGAGCCAAATGGAATCATATTAAATGATAATCAACAAGATAAAATGGACAACTTAAAGGTAGATGAATCAGTAAGTGGCACACTTACTGGGGCAATAGGAAGAGGAGGATCTTCTTCAGAGTATTTGTCTATGTTAAAAAAATTAGAGAAAACTACTGGTAAAATAAGAAGATTAACACCTATTGAATGTGAAAGACTACAGGGTTTTCCTGATGATTGGACAAAAATGGGGGATTATAATGGAGAAATAAAAACAGTTAGTAATACTCAAAGATATAAGACATGTGGTAATGCAGTGACAGTAGATGTGGTATATGCAGTTGTTCAACAATTAAAAGATATACTTTGAAGCTAAGAGATTACCAACAACAGATAGTAAATAAAGGTTTACCTATATTAGAAGATCATAAATTTTTGTATCTTGCTATGGAGGTTCGTACTGGTAAGACAGCTACGAGTTTGAGTATGGTGAGCCTTCTGCCAGTCACGAACTGTCTATTTGTTACTAAGAAAAAAGCTATCTCAAGTATTGAGAATGACTATCAACAATTAAACCACACTTATAATTTATTAGTAATTAACTACGAGAGTCTTCATAAAGTTCCAAGTGATGTCTCATGGGACGCATTAATTTGTGATGAAGCACACACTTTAGGTGCTTTTCCTAAAAAAAGTAAGAGGGCGAGACAGATTATGGATATATTACTGTCTCATGAGCCATATACCATACTGCTTTCAGGCACTCCTACTCCTGAATCATACAGTCAGATGTATCATCAAGTGTGTGGAATACGAAACAATCCTTTTAGAAAGTTTAATAACTTCTATGCATTTGCTAAAACATATGTGGATGTACGACAAAGAAAAATTAATGGTAATTATATTAATGATTACAGTAAAGGACTTCAATCTATTATAGATATGATGAAGCCATATACTATATCTTATACACAGAAAGAAGCTGGATTCAAAGTTCAAACAAATGAGGAAATATTATATGTTGATGTGCCCAGTGATTTAAGAAATATAATTAAAAGACTTAGCACTGATAGAGTTATAGAAGGTAAGGATCAGGTGGTGTTAGCCGACACAGCAGTGAAGCTGATGTCTAAAACACATCAACTATATTCAGGTACTGTAAAGTTTGAGAGTGGTAAGTCTATGGTATTAGATTTAACCAAAGCTAAGTTTATACAAAGTATGTTTAAAAATAAAAAGATTGCTATCTTCTATAAGTTTACTGCAGAGTATGAAGCTATCAAAGATGTGTTTGGTGAATCAATATGTAACACACTGGAAGAGTTTTGTAACACTGACAAAAGCATTGCTTTACAGATAGTAAGTGGAAGAGAAGGTATAAGTTTAAAACAAGCAGTAGCATTAGTATATTATAACATTGACTTTAGTGCTACGAGTTACTGGCAGTCACGAGATAGGATGACTACAAAGGATAGGTTATATAATAAAGTATATTGGATTTTTTCCAAGGGAGGCATTGAGGATCAGATATACAAAGCAGTAGTTAAGAAGAAGGATTACACGCTAACTCACTTCAAAAAGGATTTATTAACTTTGTAGTATGAGAAAGTATATAATTTTTATGTTGTTGTTTATAGGTTGTTCACCTATATATTACCAAAAGGATATAAAGGTAAGTCATGTCTTAGCTGTAACAGAAGAAGGTGATACTTTAAAAATTCCTATTGAAGCCATCAAGCCAACAAACATATATCGTATTTATGATAATGTTCATTCCTATCCAAGATATTGGAATTATTATCATTGGAATGGTGCTCCAACTTATTCCCCAAGTTGGAATAAACCCAACCCAATACCTAATAATAGTAATTCAAACAATAATTCTCAGCCAGTTATTAAGCCTGCTCCAAGTGGAGTAAACCCTCCCCCAACCCCAGTTAATCCTGGTAAAAGAGGTAATTAAAATATGACAGAGCAGAAGATACAAGCTAAAAGAATTAAAGAGTTAGAGGATGAAGGGTACTATGTTATTAAATTATTAAAGACCAACAAGAATGGCATACCAGATTTAATAGCTATACCACCAAACTGTGATGTTTTGTTTTCTGAAATAAAAAAACCAGAAGGTAAAGTGTCTAAGTTGCAAGAGTATAGATTAAAAGAATTAGACAACCATGGTGTTAGAACAGAAATATATAAAGGATAGTGGATATGAAATGGAAGATGATTTTATGGATGCACTTCATATATTACATCCATTGGTTGCTTTTAAAATAGGAAAGTTTATAGAAGATCATGTAACCGATCTTCCACCAAATGAATTAAGATCCTATGTATTAGGTGGTGTAGTTCATATAGATAATGTGGCACAACCCTTTGCTCTTGAGATAGTAAAAGAACCTGGGATGGTTACAACACTAAGTAATTTAATAATGATTACATTAGATGATTACTTAGACTTAATTAATTTAAATAGTTATATCAAATCAAATGAAAAAAATAGACTCATTAATCAACATCACATCACAACATCTATTGTTGCCTGATATATTTTCTAAAAGCAGACAAATAAGATACATAGAAGCTCGTGCTATTATATACACAATACTGAGAAGGTATGGTAGTTATAAACTAAAAGACATAGCTAATGTCTTTTCTAAAAACCATGCAACAATCATTCATGCACTGAAAGAGTTTCCATATATGATAAAAGCTAATCCTCATTTAGAAGTCAAATACCTCTCTATTTTAGAGGAATGGAGTGGAATTGTACAAGAAAATCCTAATAATGTTCTAAATAAATTACAAAAAAGACTCAAATCTTTGGAAAAACAAAATGAAATCCTTAATTTAAATGATAACTTTTTGAAAACTAAAATAGATAATATGGAAGTATGGGCAAAAAAAGATTGTAAATACACTGTTGATGATGCGGAAAAAATCTATGAATATAAAACTTGGTCTAAAAAAAGAAAAATTGATACACTTTTACAAGTAGATTGCAATTTATATTGTAACTTAGGGTGTGATTCAACAATGAGTGAACGCAAAGAAGTAAAACAAAAATCAAAAATAATATACAGAACCATCAAAAAGATTGATGCAGCAATTGGGACATTGTTACTAACATCAATGGATTAATAGATGGCCAAAATATCGGCAGATGATTTAAATGCAATAGCACATGTTAACCATGTGTCTAATAGTCTACACGACTCTGTCGATGAACTATATGAGGATTTAATGGATAGAGACCATGAAGCTGCAAAGCTACATGCTCAACACATCTGTAAGGTTTGTGCTGAATTAATTCAGTCCTTAACCGATGAAATATGAGAAAAGAACGAGTGGTAGAGCTCAGTCAATTTGCTACGACAGTAGCAGAAAGATTTTCTAACTTTAACAGATCAGGTAATGTCAACAACGAAACCTTCTTAGTTGATGAAGTCATCCCTATCTCTGATGATTCTGCAGTAATTAATTTTAAGAAATCAACTGGTAAATTAGCAGTAGCTTTTTGTTATTATATTAATAAAGGAAGATCGAAAGGTTGGAAGTATTTCTTTCCAACTGATTCTCATGTACATGGTTTCTTTGCATTCCAACATTATAAGTTAGAAGCAGAACGAAAAAATTATAAGCATAATTTTAAATAAGAGATATTACAGATGCTAAAGATTTAGCTTTGGATAGTTCTCCACACATTTCATACTCTTCTATTTCGCTAAAGTATTCCATAAGTATATCATAGGCATCATCATCTAAGGGAACATAATGTTTGGTAGGGTTAAAAATAAAAGCCGCCCCATCATCTTTTTCTAATATCTCTTCATAAGTAGCTTTACCAGTTAGAACCAAATAACTGTTATACATACAAGAGTATTCATCAAAGTCTTCTATACTAAATTGTTTTAGTTTTTTCATGATGATTTTTCTAATGCTTCTTCTCTTAACCTTTTCTGTTCTCTTTTAATTTTATCTATCTGATCTTGTACATCATCAGGCATCTTTCTTTTTTCTTCTATCTGTTTGTAGAGTTCAGGGAAATATTTTTTCAAATCACTCTTGCTCATTTTCTTTGGCTTCTTTCTCTTTCTTTCTTCATCGCTTTTTATTTGGAACTCACTAAAGTTAAACAATCTTAATAAAACTTCTTTAGGATCTGAAGAATCCTTCATAATTTGTTCTATATTCTTCTTGTATCTTTTAAGAGATTTTAAGTTTAAACCAAAGAAACCTGGTAAGTCTTCCATAAAGAACTTCTGATAAAGTTCTTTTCTTTTTTCTTCATCTTCTGTGGTTTCAATTCTTTTAACTAAATTAGCTAACAGTTCCATTTGTTCAATAAATGGTATGTCGGTTACATCTGCCTCCCAAGGTTTGCCAGTAATAGCATCAGCAAACATTGCTAATATATCACCCATAACAAACAATGCATTTAAGTTACCAATAAGAGCTGCTCTTGTAAGATCAGTTTTATCTTCATCATCCCATGGTGCTAATACACCAGGTAGTCCAGCCGACAAGTATTGGAAGAATACTGGAAGCACCACATGATAAGTAAATAATCCTCTCAAGTTTTGTCCGAATGTACCTCTTCCTTCTTTACCAAACGATCTTATTATCTTATACATATTTCTTCCATATATAATTTCTTTTCTTAAATAAGATCTGATAGAGGTTTTAAACATATTCATTGTCCTTTGGAAGATACCTCTTGTTTGTGTATAGTCTCTGTTTTGTAAATCAGTAGACTGCTGTGTTTGTCTTGTTGCTATTTCAAATTCTCTTATAGCTCTATCAATCACTTGTTGCTCAGTAAGACCTGGGTTTTCTTTTCTTATTTTATTTTTATGATATTTATACAATGGTACTCCACCAATAAGTATTGCTCCCTTATCTCCTTGTTTTACCAACCACATAGTTCCATCAAGTATTTTTTGGAATGTACCAGTAGTCAGTTTCGATTCGAAGTCAGAGCTCGGTACAAAGTTTTCTAAGTTTTTAATTATAGCTTTACCATATCTGTCTTGTATATACACAGAGTTATTCATTATTTCTTTAATTAAAGTCCTTATCTCTCCTATACTCAGAGCTGCATTTTTACTCCAGTTTCTATAACCTATATCATTCGCATATGTAGGGAAGGACACTAACTGTTTCAAGAAGATAGTTGGGTTCACACCAAGCCTACCTACTACAAAGTAAGTAGTTGCTATGTTCAACCACTGTTCTGATCGAGTGCTACTGATACCTTTAGTGTTTAAAGTTTCTATTTGATTTAGTATCATGTTATAAAAACCATCAGGGTATTGTGATTCAATAGCTTCGCTTATGTTAGGGTTTCTAAACAATTTATTTATTCTATTTAAAGATGGTGCATATGCAGCAAACCAGTTCATTTGTTCTTGATAAGCTATAAAGCTTCTCATCAAATCCATATCTCTAATAGGTATCTTGTTTTTACTTCTAACTTTTGATGAGGATGGTGCAGCCATTCCAGCAAATGCTCCTCCTCCATCAGCTAATAAATTAATTTCACCTGGTTCTACTCCCTCTCTAAATATTTGCCCACCATAGTTTTTACTCCAAGGTAAGTCCATACCATATACTGCTCTATAGGTTTTATTATATCTCTCATACAATCTTGGATATGCTTGTTCTACCATATAGTCAGCTAACACCAAAGCCTCTGAATTATTAGCCTCCATATATTCTCTCATCTCTTTCATTACTCTTTTATAATCTTTGCCATACTTAGCTTCATATGAAGCATGGTTTGCAGGATCTCTATATTGATTTAGGTGATAAGCCATTTGGTATGGAGATAAATGAATTTGTAAAGCCTCCATTTTTATTTTGTTTTCAGGTGTTTTGTTTCTATTGTATTCAGCTTTAGCTTTGTTATATTTATCTAAGTCTGTAGCTATACCAGTATCTCTAAGTAAAGAATCATTTTCCATTTTACCTATCCACCCTTTACCATATATCTCTTGTAAATTAGTTTCAATCTCTGCTCTATCTTCCATTTGAAAACCTTTATGAACTATAGATGCATCATCAACAAGTCGAGCAGTAATATCTTGGAAAGGACCTCCAAATATTCTACCAGGAGTTTTAGTGATATACTCAACAAGAGTAGTTAAGTCCATTATGTTAGCTATTTGATTTCTTTTAATCCATCCAGTTATACTATTTACCATTCGAGCTGGTAATGACTTAGCTTGTCTTTTCTTTGCATCAGTAAGATTCTGAAACTCTTTCATGATGTTTTTAGCATCAGGGTTTACCACCATCTTCAAATTACTTTTAGTCTCAGGTAACTGGGGATCGTAGTTAGTATTAGGAACTAACATTTCTATTTTGTTGCCAGTGATACTTTCCCAAGCAATTTCAATGTCTCGTAGATATCTGTGATATCTTCTTCTTTTCTGTGCTTCTAATGTGTTTCTTCCTTCATTTACTGTTTCATTTAACTGTTCGAAAACTCTATTTAAACCTGCTACTTTCTCAAAGCTGGAGTCTTCCTCCAACTGTGTATTAGCATAATCATTAATCATTTCCAATGCAGCAATCTCTGCAAATGTATTTTCGTTTTGAAGCGACTGAGACTGTAACTTACCTATTCTATCTAAATTTTTCTGAATTAATGCTTCAATCTTTTTTGGATTATCTTTTATATTTCGAACATTACTAAAAATACTTTTAACTTGCTCTAATAGTTTTATAGTTTGTGAGTCTACCAACTTAGCTTTTAATCTACCACCCTCTACCTTAGCAAAGTCTTTATTTAATAATTTCTCAATCTTTGATTCTAAGCCTTTGACAATTTTTGTTGTTGCCATATCCATTAACTTAGATTTTACTTCTTTTATATTTTCTAAAGTTGCATTTTGAACCTCTTGTACTAACTTTAATGTTTCGGGTTTAGTATACATATCTGCAGGGAATACCACTCTTATAAAGTTTCTTAAAGCTGATTTTACCCTCTCCAAACTCTTAACATTTTTAGTTTGCATGTTTACTACAGCTCTTGCCAATCTAATTTGATTAGCCATATCTTTAGTAGGAGCTTGATAGAAAGATTTTTCTAACTGCATCTCCATCTGAGCTTGTAGCACAGATAATCCTTTCTTATCCTTAACAGCTATATACTCAGGTTGTTTTCTCATAAACTCAATAGTCTTAGTCATTATCTCAGTGTTGGTGAGTTTATATATTTTAGCTCCTGGGTTTTTTGCTTTTAAATTATCTATCTCTTTTTGTTTAGCTGCAATAGCTCTCTTTTTATTTTTCTGAGATTGTAAAACTTCTAACTCTTGTTGTAATTCTACTATTGATTTGCCATAAGAAGTTAAGTTAGTGTTGGTTAGTCTGTCTTTGTACTTAGATATTTTTTCAAACAGTCTTACACCAGTAAGGAATCCACCTTTTAGTTTTTGGAATGACTCAGGCATTCTACTCAATACAAATGTACTGGCATCAGTTAGTTTGTTAACTACATTAGTAGCTATCTTTTTCTTTTCTAACAAATATTTCTTGATAGCTTCAGGGTTAAAGTTAGTTTCTCTCAACTTTACTATAAGTTCTGCAATGTTGGAAATACCACTTCCCGCTTTATCAATATCTTTTTGTTGTCTACCATATGGATTATAAAAATATGGCTTACCTCTCTTTGAAACCTTTTGGAAATAGTAACCAGTTATCTCACCAGTAAACTCATTCCTTGCAGTTCCTAATCTCATTCCAATGTTTTCTAATTCTCTTCTGAGTTTTGAAGTATCAAACAATGCTCTTGGGTTTATAAATCCACGAGCACTCATCATATACCTATCGGCTATGGGTTTAGATTCTTTCTGTTCTCTGCCTTCGAAGATATCTAACTGATCTCCTTTTTCTTTTTTCTTTTGTTGTTCTTGCTTTACTTCTTTCTTAATGTTTTCTGCTTGTTCTACATTTTCTTCTATTGTCACTACAGACCTGCCAGTTTTTACTGCAGCTTTTGCGGTCGAACCACTACCAGCAAATGGATCAAGTATCAACTCACCAGCTTTAGTAGATGCTTTTATAATAGCTTCTAACAAAGCAACAGGCTTGGCAGTTTGATAATTAGAGTCTTGCCCAAAAGCATACTCTCTATCAAAACTGAAGTCCATATCAGTTCTTTGATTACCACTTTGACTAAATGCAAATATCCATTCTTTCAATGGTATACCGAACATCTGTTTAGGTTTACCTTGTTTGTCCAGTTTACCAAACTGTGCAGCAACTGAAGAAGGTTTCAATCCATTTTTAGTAAACGCATCATAGTATTTAGCTAATTGTTTTTTGTTAGACTTAGATGCACTAAACATAAAGAATACTGGTGTGTCGGGATTCTGTAGTAATTTAACAACATCACCAACAAACTCATTGAATTGTTCTGGTGATATAAGTTTGTATTTAGTTAAGTTTCTGTTACCACCACGAGCACCTGGTATTATGTATGGAGGGTCTAAGAATATCATATCAAACTTAGCTCCTTCTTTGACTAATTTTTTTATTTCAGCCAAAGCATTTGCTCCTTGAACAACTGCCGCAGTCTTACCATCTTTAGTTTTTAATGTGTATACACCTGCCGCAACTCTTGAAAGCTCACCACTTTTTGCTCCTTGTCCTAATATTCTTCTTACAGTAGGCTCAGGTAAACCAGTTATCTCTGTGATTTGTTTTATAGTAGCAACTTCAACTTTACCCAATACATCTTTGACTTTTTGCTTTTGCGTTTTCTTTTTAGGCTTGAGAGCCTTAACATCTTTTTGAGTAATAGTTTCTCCAGTTCTAATCTTCTGAGCTACAGTATTCATTAAATCAACTATGTCTTGATCTGATTGTGTAAAGGATGATATGTCAAGACCTAATTTAGCCGCAATCTTTTCTACCCATTGTCTAATTCTACTTTTAGTAGGAGCATCTAATTTAGTATAACCATCGGCTAAAACCCCTAATATTTCTGCTAACTTCTCTTCATTCTGTATATCAGTATCATAGTTTTTAATGAAGTTATCAATCTTTTGTTTCTGTTCTTTAGTTAAACCTTTTGCTTTAGCAACTGCTTTTACCATTCTTTTAGTTAACTCTCTTGCCTGTGCATTAGTTTTAACAGAATTTAATAACAATGCATGAAACATTTCATGAGCAACTGTTCGGTTGCTTCCTTTTGTTAAATCAACATGTATGGTTTGATCTGTAGGATTATAGAAACCTCTACCAGTTTTACCAGTGGCTTTCTGAAAGTTTTCAGATGACTCATGTAAAACTATATTTACTTTAGGTAATATTCTTTTGACTGCTTTTGCAGCTCGAGTTGCAAATTTAACTATACCATCAAATTTACCTTCTACTTCAGTCTCTATTGGTGTAGTAGATTTACTTCTTTTTACTTTACCATCTTTGGTAACATTCTCTGTTTCAATATCTACTTCTTCTTGTACTCCTAACTCAGTTGTTGGTGTAACTACATCTCCTTCGGTTTCAGTTTCGGTTTCTCCAACAAACTCTTGTATATCACCAACCTCTTCTTCTATTTCCGCCTCTTTCTTCGGGGTAACTTTACCTTTGCCTTTTTGGTTACTCGTTCCGGTAGACTCTGATACTGGGTCGGGTACTCCTTCAGCCACTTCTTCAGTAGATTGGGATTCGACTTCGCCAGTTTCCTGAACTGGGCTTTGCTCTTTACTGGCATCTCTTTGTTTTTTTAATTCAACTTTAGCTTCTTCAATAGACTTAGGGCTCATCTTTATAGGGGGTAAACCTAACTTAACCCTTGTTTTATTTTCTTTTTCTATGTACTGTTTTGCTTGAGTATCGGTAATCTCTTCTTCTTGTTCGATGTTAGCTTCAGTACCTTTAACTGCACTCGCCCCTTCAATTAAATTTTTTAACTGAGTATCAATTTTCCCTATCTCTTTATCTATCTTTCCTCTTAACTCAGGAGCAATGGCTTCTCTTTGTCTTTGTAAGATGGCTTTATTATATAACAAACCTACAGCTTTTTTTCGACTTTCTGTGTCGAGGTCTTGAGGTACTTTAGGTACTATACCTCTTATGTCTTGTACTGCATCTAACAAAGACTGCCCTTCTGCTTTATTAATATCACCCTTGTTAATATCATTTTTAATTTTTTGAACATATGCTTTATAGAAAGTACCATCATTACTTATATCTTCAAAAGTTTCAAACATAGGATCGGATATGGCTGTATAATCTTTACCAACATAACCCGCAGCAACTGCAGGAACTGTACTCATTACCCAACCACCAACAGCTTCTTGTGCTCCAGCATACATAATTTGTCCAATAGCATCTCTAACTGATTCAGGTGTTTGAAACATGTCTTTCTCTTTGATTTCATTGTAAATCACTTTACCACTGATATCAGCTATCTCTTGAGCAACACCAGTTTCAAATTCTGCTAATCCACCTGCCCCAATAATAAGAACTCCTTTTGCTATATCACTTTCTATTTCATTTAATACCACTTGTCTAAATGTCAATCCTTGAGTTTGATGTGCACCTTTATATTTTTGTAATCCTTTTAAGACATATTTATTTAGTAAACCTTTTTGATTCATTACATTCCTCAAACCAAAATACTCTAAAGCTCCTACTGTAACTGCAATTGGAAGGCTTACTGCTTTTCTTTCTGCTTCACTAATATCTGCAAAGTCAGGATCTCTCATCATTTCATCTCGTAAATGACTATCTACTTGTGCAAACATTTTTGCTGTTCTTCCTACCCAACCACCTGGTCCAATAAAAGCTGGAAGAGATTCGGCAAGTCCTAACCATGCTCCACCCCAAAATCCTTCTCTCATCATATCACTATATTCAGCAGTAGTGGATTCATTACCAATAGCCATCATATATCCCTCTCTAACTAAATTCATCATACCATCTTCAGTAAGCTTACCAATATTATCTTTTAGGTATGAATCAGAGTATCTTGTTCCAGCATCGAGTTGTTTAGTAGTTATTGAACCATCATCATTAAATTCTATGTTATCATACTTACTGCTTTTTAATACTCTGTCTTCGATATAAGCATTTATTTCACTTATTTGTTCGGGAGAAAAAGATTGTTTAAATGCTTCAAAACTTTCAAAAGGTTCTTTTATATCATCAGGATTAAAGAAACCTAACTCTTCAGCTCTCTTAGCAAATGACTTTTCATATTGAGGTTGACCAAGCATCATGCTAAATGGCATAGCATTTACCATAGCAGTAATACCATAGTCTATATAACTCTCAGACATTCTTGATATACCATAAGTAATACCATTCCATGTAGCTCCTAAGAAACTACCCTTTTTAGCTTTCATCTCAGAGTATTTACCCACCAACATATCTATCTCATACCCTCTATTTGTTAGTGACGCATCCTGTGCATACAAATCTGCTTTTTCACCATCTAACATTACTCTTGCTTGTTCTAAGTCTTTTAAGAATCTTTGACCAATATCTGTATTGATTTGTTCTTGAGTTAGACTGTCTGCTTGTGCCTTTTTTTGTAGATATACTCTTCTCTTTTTTATATAAGCTTGTACTCTGTTATTAAATGCTTCTGCTTCAATGTTTAGTATTTTAAACTGGTTTTCAACTTCGGCATCACTTTGAAGTAATCTGTCTTTTACTGCTAAATTTTTTTCGGTTTTTTCAAACCTGGTATCTACCTTTTGATACTTTCTAATAAAGTCTTGGATATCTTTTGCAGCTTGAAGGTTTTTTGCTTCATCTTTGTTATCTACCTTAACTTTGATTTCGTAAGGCTTACCAGTGGTAGGATCGATTTGGTCTGAAGAAATTTTAACGAAGTCCCTAAATATTTCTGCTTGGTCAAACTTAAAGCCATATCTTTCAAATCTGTAGGCTAAGTCAGGAACTAACTCTTCCTCATCTTGTGCTAATAATTCGGGTGTAATATTGTTAAGTGCATTCTCAAAAGGATCTGCACTTATCTTTTGTTCCTCTTGTTGTAGCTCATCATATTCTTGGAATGTTTCTTTGTCTACTTCTCCTTCATTTATACTAAATGATTCCTCATCAAATTCAATACTTTCTCCTTCTGAAGGTTGGGAAACAGAAGGTATAGAGGGTGACACTGTACCCTGTTCTTCCGAATCTTCCCCAAGTCCAGCATCGTCCATGCTTTCTGATATAGGATCGTCGGGAGATAAATCTTTTTTTTTTACCTTCTCAATGAAAAGGTCTAAGGTGTATCTTTTTTGAAATGTGGGGTCTTTCTTTGCTATCCACTCATACATCTTTACTGCATACTCTTCATTATCCATATTGGTAACGAAGTCTTCCAGCTTGTATCTTCCACTAAAAGAACTATCCTTTGAGTCTATCCATCCATAAAGTTGTTCTAAATATTTATTATTCATATCTATGGTGCTTGATCATCATCTTTTTTCTTTTTCCCTTTATTCTGATTAGCCTGTGTAAATATATCTTGCATTACTTCATCCATCGCTGCCATGATGTTATTAGTTCCATTAGGGGATGTCTTACTGTTAAATATAAATGACCTTGTATTTGTAGCACCATTATATGGATTCGTATATGTTATAGTAAATTCATTATTACCACCTGATAAATCTGTACCAGTTATCGTGAAGTCACTTGCTACCATATCTATACCAGATTTTTCTAAAGCACTCTGCAGTTCACTTGGTATTACGGTTTTCAATTCAGCCAACTGTCCACTATAACTTGAAGAAATTAACTTCTCGTTTATCTTATCTTCATAGGTCATTGCTACTGGATCGCCTCCACCCTTAGGTATACTTGCTGTTGATTGCTCATTAAATGGTTTGTGGTTCTTCTCAGTATATGCAGGAACATTAGTTCGGGTTTCATCACCAAAGTATGTCCCTTCTTCGAAATCAAAACTAAACCCTGATTCGTTAGCTCTTCTTTCTAAATCATCATAAGATAAATCAGTGTAGTCATTCGGTCTCAACTCAGTATTAAGTTTTTGATAAATTACTGAATCACTTATCTTTTCATCTGTGTATTGATCATTCTCATCTTTTTTGTATCTATCTATAGTTTTTGTAGTTTCATTACCATCCTCATCTACAAAAGTTACTGTAATAAAGTTTTTCTCTCTTGTTATATCAGTAATCTGTACTCCTTCTCCATCCTTACCTAATCTTTTGTTAGCTCTATCTTTCAAGTCTTCAACTGATGCACTGAAATCACCTTCACCACCTCCAACAATATTCTTTAAGTCTTGGAAGTAACCTCCAATGTTTTCATTTGTTGATGCTTCACTTTTATCTATAGATGATTCATCTGGTTCATAACTTACATTTGTCTTCTCCACCTTCTTACCTAACATTATTTCTAAATTGTCAGATACATTATCTTCAATTTTAGTTATAGCCTCATCTCTTGCAGCAGCACTACTAAACTCATATGTCATACCATCCGCCGCATCAGGATTTATTTTAATAAAATATTTTAAGTCAGTACCACCTTTAGCTTTGAACTCATCTTCACTCATTGCCATAATGTAATTACCATCTAATGTAGCGATGGTATTAGCAATACCTTTTTCACCTTCTGCAGTTAGTTTTTCAAAAACAATACTTTTTATATCATCAAAATCTGCCTTTATATCTGGATCACTTTCCATCAATCTCACTCCTTCTTCACTCAATACATATGTTCCATCTCTATTTGTTCCTATATATTTTATTAATTTTTCATTGATAAAAGTACCAACTTGATCGGCAAAACCTTTAGCAACATCTGAAACCACATATTGATTTCTGTCATTAGTATAATTCATTATAGACCTGGCATTGTTTATAGCCATAAACTTTTCAGGATTTTTAGTAAAATCAGGTATACTTCCATCCTCATTTATCTTATACATAAATGCATTCATAGTAACTGGATCAATATATAGCTTGGTGTTTTTTAGTTTACCATATCCACTTGCAGAGTTAAATACCGCTATCTCATCGGGAGCTGCTAATATCTCTCCATTTTCTCCTACTGCCAACCTCTCAGTGTGAGCATTGTAAGAAGTCCCTAATTCTTTAGTAATAATATTTAACTCAGACATTTGTCCTTTGACTCTTTCCATCTGAGTTTTATATTCTGTAACAGAGATTGATCCTTTTTTTAATAAACTATTATATGTAGATAATGCTTTACGAATTTGATTTGCAGAGGATATAACTTCATCACTCCACTTTCCATCCTGGTTGACTTCAACTTCTGCTAACTGATCGTATAAAGATTGAGTTCTCTCATCAATATCAGCTTTTATGTTTTCTCTACGAGTAGCCTCATCTGTAAACAGTTTGGTTACTTTAGTAGACATCTCTTCCCAATTCACATAGGAATCAGGACCTCTTTCTACATACTTCTGATAATCTGCAGGTTGAAAATTTTTTTCTGATATTGCCATAAAATCTTTTTTTAACTACCCATGTATTTCAACAGTGCATCTAACTCTTCAGGTGTCAATTCTTTTTTGTCACCATATAGTTTACTTGTTGCACCAGCCACACCGACTAATCCTTTACCCGCTTGTGAAATACCTTGTTGTAAACTTTGGGCTGCTATTTCTTCTTTATCTGCAGCTTTCATTTCAGCATCTTTAGCTGCACCTACATCCATTGCTATAAGTTGTTGCTTTATGTTTTCTTTTGAAGTAGCTTTCGTTTGATCTAAACCAAATAAAGCTTCTGCTTTATCTATTCTTGTTTTCTCTGTAGCCTCATTAACTTGGCCAGTTATATTTCCAATACCAGCAGCAAGGGTTCTTGCATCTCCTTCTTGTAAAGCTTGTATACCAGCAGTAGCCGCTTGATTGGTTTGTCTATATTGTTCATTAAATGCATCTAATGGAACTTGAAGTTTTTCGTACACATCTTTCTGTGCATCTCTTCGAGCTTGAGCCATTAATCTATCTGCTTTTTTTTGTGCATCTGCAGCTTGTTTAGATGCTTTTGCGGACTGACCAAAAGACATAAGCCCACCACCCAAAGATGTGGCTGCTCCGATACCCGCTGCTATTGTAGTAAATCCTGCCATTCTATATTCTTTTTATTAATTCGGTACTGTATGCATCACCTTGAGTATAACCTAATTCTTTATATATAGAAACTAAGCTTTTATTTTTAATGAGTGCATAACAAATATATTTACCTAATTGTTTTGTTCTTTCTTCTAATGCTAAAATTAATAATTTGATTGCAAGTTTTCTATTTTTCTTATCTTTATATTGAAAATTAGATACTATAAAATCTATCCATACAACATTTGAGTTGGTATTATATAAATAACCAGCTACAACTGGTGTGTCTTCATCATAAACCATCAGTCCCCCAGTACCATTCTCTGGTAAAAAATCTTGAGGTGGAGGTGTCCATCTCCAATCTTTCCACCACTTACATAATATTTCCTCATAGTCAGTGGTTTTGAGTGGATGTATATTTAATTGCATTATAAGACAAAGATAATAAAAAACTATGGATAACTTTTCATCACACTACTTCCGACAGAATATAACTCAACTGGGACAGTTAGTGCATTAGATAAGGTAAACTCCATATAATATCCTCTTGCTCCATGTGATTCGGCTACACTATTTTTAATATATGCTATAAATGTATTAGGTGCTGGAACTACTGCACCTGCTATTGTGGTATCTAAAGTTATACTAAAATCAGGAGCAGTATTATCTATTTCTATAATCTCCCCTGCTAAGGCTGGTGTACCAGTACCCGCATATGCTAAATCACCTATACTTATAATACTACCTACTGCAGATGCAAAACTCACTACAGTTGCTGCGGCAGGTCCTACCACTGTTGTACACTGCCCAATACCATTTGCAGATCTTTCTCTCCAATTTACAACACCATCATTGTTTCTAATAAATGTAAACCACTCTCCTTCTTTCTGTTCAAAGTATGTTCCTAACATAGAACCAGCACTTAAATCTGTAGCTAATTGAGTACAAGACCACGCTTGATTACTTTCGTAAGACATAGTTTTAAACAACTTAATATCTTTTATAGGTCTTGGGTTGAATACACTTGTTATAGTAGAAGCATAATCTTGCCCATAATATTCGTTTCTTGTATTATTGGTGTTGTGTCGATATAAATTACCTTCATTAAAAGAATAAAAGTAACTATTCATTCCTATCATAAACTCAGGGTAAAACGAATAGAAGGATGGCCATCCACCTCTTCCATCGACTCCTGAATTATTTGTATATGTTAATGTATAAGTTGCCATAATTTTAACAAGTTGATTGTGTTGTTACTTCTCCTGCACCTCCAGTTATTCTAATATAATATCTGTTTGGTGAAGTGCCACCTAAATAATAATAACCATCAGATAGTGCGGCAGTACCTTGTGGGTTTGAATATGCAAAGTCTCCAGTCGTTGGAAGTGCACCATTACCTGTATGATAGTAAGTTTGAGTTGGTACTCCAGGTGTTGGTCCTCCACACACATCATTAAAGACTCCTGATGAGCTTGATAAATAACTCGTAACACAAGGTGATATACCTCTACATACTCCATCTGTAACATGCATATATCTATTTCCACTTATTTTATAATAATTATCTGCCGCGGTGTTTACACCATTAGCATCAGTAAATATCCAGTCAGTTGTCACCGGAGTACCTGGGCTACTACCACTCCCTACTGGCATATTGTAATAAGTATTAGTAGTTGCGTCTTGAGCACAAGCTAAATTACTTGATGCAGCTCCCGCACTTCCTTGAAAACTTGTTAGGGCTGCAGGACATTCTACTGCTATGCTCCAAGCTGTACCACTACAAGGTCCTTCAATAACAAAATCTACAGTCTCAGGTGTTGCATTAGGTTTTGGTACAACCATAATACAGTTACCAGGAGGATTATTTGTAAAGGTTACCCCTCCACCTGCTTGATTAGCATAAGGTCCTAAAGTTGCTGGTGTTCCTTGATTTACAAAAGTGTTACTACCTGCATCATATAAATAAGTTGTTCCAGTTGTTGTTTGATTATTACTACCATTTGCATTATCCATAGTTAATGTACATGAAGCAGCAGAGCTTATTTTTCCTACAACACCTTGTAAATATCCTTCGCTTGATGTAGAATACTCGCTTTTTGTTGTTCCATCATATGTCCAAGAACATTTGTCGGGCACTGATTGTGGATTAAATGTTACTTTTACTGCTCCTATTGAATTACCTAAATTCATAGATAATAAATATTTTCCAGTACCACCATTACCATTTACACCACTACCACAGGGTACACTACAGGAAACACATGCTTGTGGTTGTAATAACACAGGATTACCAGGTCCACCGACTAATTGTCTTATAATGTCGTTTTGTTGATAATATCCATTAGGTGCTACTGTAGATAATGTAGCATCAGTGTAAAGCATAGTTGCATTAGCAAAGCTTGTTCCATCAAAATAATATGTTCCTATAGTTCCAGCCATAATTTTAACATGTTCCTTGTTGTATTACTATTCCATTATTGTCAACTTTAAAATAACCTAATGTATATTTATAAAACCCTGCTGGTAATACAGTTGTTGCATCACAGGCTGAGCTTGTATATACTAAACTTCCTACAGTTGGATAGGTTAGTGGAGTAGCTTGATTTAAAAAATAATATGTTTTATTTAATGGTTGTTGACATGCTACTGCCACACTATCTTGTCTTGATCCAGCACTCCAAGAAGTACATGTAAATGTACAATCACAACAAGCATCTGTAGTAGAAGCTGAGTCATAACATAGTGGTTGTGCACTTACTGTTCTAAAATCATATATCAAATATAAGTATTGATTTCCACTTGGTATATTAAATGCTGGATTTGTTGCAGGTGTTAAGTCTGCTTTGTAAATATCTGGTGTAGGGGTTGTAATTAAACCACTACCAATTAAATTTGCACTTGATGTAAGAGTTGCTATATCCGCAACAGTATTATTATACTGAGTGTTACTGGATAAGAAACTAAATTTATAAGAACCATCTCCAACATTATAATTATCTGCCTCTAATTTATTTGTTCTCAACATAAAATTAGCACCATTATATGGAAATATACCTAATGATCTAACCCCTGACTGAGAGAAAAATGTAGATGCTACTGTACTAACCGAACCAAAAGTAGATTGGGTACTTGCTATTGGGCTTATTGTTTGAGTATCACTCCATCCATATTCTACATGTATTTGGTCTCCAGAATCTTGACTTGAGTTTAATACCACTTGAACAATAGTTAAAGTAGTCTCATCTGGACAATTTGGAGTAAATGTAAATGAACAACTGCCAGTTGGTGTTATAGTTACTTCAGCAGTAGTTGGTGTATTTAAGTTTTTATTAAATGTTAATGTACCAGTTGCATTAGTTAAATTTAAAGGGTTAGGAGTTGCATTATTTCCATTCCATACTCCAGTTATAGATGCAGTTCCAGTCACTGTAAAACTAACTGTAGTTGTACTATCGATTACCTCACCGAAATCTATAGTAAATGTTTTAGCTGCAGTACAATTATTTATTGTTACTGTAGTACCACATTTGATTGGTGTGGTAGGAAAAGGTACTTGTATATCATTAGTTGTTAATACATACTCATCCATATATGGATCGTATGCACCTAACTTTTGTGTTGTAAGGTGTTCAACAAATTGATCTCTAAACCAAGACCTCATACCGATATCAGACACAATGTTTATTGGACTACCAACTTGCCCTTGTGCTCCTAATTGTATTACTGCAGACCTTTTAGTGTCTGTAAAATACATAGTCTCACCCCATTGAATAAAACTTTCAGGATTAAAACTTATACCATATTCCTCTATTCTTGCTATTTGTTTACCTAAAACTTCAGGGGTAGAAACAACTGCTCCTCCACCAACTGCATCACTTAACAAGTCTTTACCTTGTTGTACATAACTAATTTTATCTTCTTGTAGTACGAGTATATCTGTTTCTCTACCATGTAATTTCATTACTGGTCCGAAGTTTTGCTCTAAGTCCATAAAGTTTACTAAACCTAAATTAAATTCATTTAAGTTGTTAGTGTTTGTAGAATAACTAAACACTCCACTATATGTTAACCCTGCAAATCTATCAGCTTCTTTATAATCTGCATTAGAAACCGCAAGTGCTCTTTGCCCCATTACTAAGCTTTTGGTAGCTATCTTGTCTAAGATTTTAAAACTTTCAACTCCATTACCAAAAGTATAACAATTAATAAATGGTATATCTACTACTGCATCTTGAGTTGCAGTTTGGTTTTGATCTCCATCAGCAGTACCACTTATATGAAAACCTCCTGTAATAGGAAAGTCTTTAGATGCATCAAAGAATATTTCATCATTTGCTTCAATAGGTTCTGTCTCCCAAACTATTAATTCATTTGCTCTTGTTACTACAATTTCTAACTCTATGTAAGAATATGAATCGCCAAAGACATTATCACATCCTTTTATACCACTTCTTACTGATAAGTATAATGGTTGAGCAGGATCAATTGTTCCAGCATATCCAGCCTGCCAAAACTGCCACACTGGTTCTGCAGGATTAGGACTTGTACATTGTATATTTGCTGCTGAATCTGCAATAGTAGAAACAAAGACACTTGTTAGTTCACTTCCTGACTCCCAAATACCAGTATTTGGATTAAAATCATCTCCTACTGCCCACTCATATAAGTTAATAAAGTTTTGAGATGCTACATATTGTTTATCAAAAACATATCTCCTACCAGGACAGTTTTGTCCACTTCTATCATTTCTACCATACTCACATCTTATATCAATAATACTACCCGCAGGTACATCATATACTTCATATGTAGGTCCACTGGTTTCTGTTATAAATGCTGGATAGTTTACTTGAGCATTACATCTATTTTCATTTTTACTTCTATAATTTTCAACTCCATTTTCAATAACTGGATTAGCTAAATCACCTTGAACTGCAAAGTTCTGTGCTTTTATTTGCATGTATAAGCCAGCTATCTGATGACTTGAAGTTCCTAATTCATTTTGTGTAGCTAAAAAGTCTTCACCTTCTGCAGATATATCTAATACTTCACACTCAGTTAATGATTGTCTTGGACCATTAACATCTCTTTTTACAATAAGTGTATCTCCTTTTTTACATTTGTTTTGATTATCACCTTCTAATTTAAAGTAAACCACATTGTTACTTGGTCTCACATAAAAGAAATTACTATATATAATTTCATAATTACCTTTACTTGGCTTTACTACAAACTTATATCTTGAAGCCCACGAAGGTGGTAAACTACTAATACGAGCTTGTATAGAATTTTTTTTATCTGCATTTTCTGCAGGTACAAATATTGTGTTGTATTCAGAAACCATTACAGTAGAAGCTCTACCATAGTTGTCCATATATACAATACCAGTTTCATAGTCTCTGTTACTATGTAAACTACCCATATCAGATATAGCACTGAAAGTAACCGATGCAGATTCAAACCTAAAGTATTCAAATAAGTTTGTTACTGGAGCATTGGTTTCTCTAAAGTTCATTGCAATAGGTTGAAATGAAACATTGTTTGAACCAGGTGATGTTGTTAGAGCCCATCCTTGTTGAGAACTTGCGTCAGTAATACTACTATTATGTTTAGTCCATCCAGGACAGTTAGTAGGTACAGAAAGAGCACAGTTAAAATTATCAGTTACTGATGTGCCATTTGCACAAGTTGAAATAGGTTGAAAATTAGAGTTTAATACAGTTCCTAATCTTGCTTGAAACTCACTACTATTAACCATATCATATACACTATTATAATCAGATGGTAAAGTAAAGTTTAATGTAAGTTGTACATCACCATTACTAAAAGTTGGTAAGTAACAAGGGTTAGCTGTATCTCCATTTAACTGATCGGTTGTAACTCTAAATACAAATCTTATGATACCATCTTTTTTTAACTTATCAGCAATGTCAGTTAAATTAAATGTAGCTAATGAATTGTTGTACTGTATACTTGAACCTGACAAAGTATATGCAATACCTTGGGATAATGTTGCATCAGGTAATATTTCAAAATCTATATCTTCAGACTTTAATGATGTACTATAATCTACCGATATTCTTCCACCATTTGCATTAGTCATATTATACCCATCCACATAGTTACCATAGATAAGTCTGTTACCCATAATGGTTTGGGCTTTTGAAGTCCTGGGTACATTATCATAAAGTCTTAATAACTCATCTGATCCTAATGTTGTATAAATTTTACTGTTAGTAAACAAAAATGTTTGTGTGGTATTATTTGCCCATCCATAATCATCTTTATCAAATCTCTCTATTACATATATACTATTAGTGTTTGAGTCTTTGTATAACAAGTCTACTTGTTTTACTCTTGAAGAACCAGTATTAAATGATACATTAACTGCATTAAACCTATTTAACATTCCTTCATTTACATAATTAGAAGGACTAAATAAAAAATTATTAGGTTGAAATGCAGGTAAACTAAATAAAGATGTAGCACTATATTCATCATCTTGATATCTATATCTATATGCAAATGAAATAAATCTATTTTCTAAATAATTTTCTTGTCCATTTACAGTTACTAATTCTAAGGAAGGAGCAGATAAAGTATCTGCAGCTCCATAGCCTGGTATCTTTTGTATTACATTAAAATCTTCTTCAACTAAAACATCTGCATATCCTGGGCTTGGTGGATATGGATAACTTCTATTTATATTTATTTTTCTTGGGGGATTTATATCATCTGTAAAAAATAATAAATCATCAATAAGATTTACTCCAGTAATTAAATAAGTAGGTTGAAAGTTTAAAATACTTGAAGAAACAACATGATAAGTTATACTTTGATTTTGTGTGTTATAAGAAACAATAGCATCTAATCTACCACCACTTGTTGGGTTATTAGGATCGTGCACAAACCAATATATAGTTTCAGTTATACCATCTTCATATGCACCAATACATGTAGCATTAACTGAAAAATTTTGTCCTCCAAAAGCTAATGTAGTTAATTGTGTATTGCCTCGTGAGTTTTCTACTGCACCAACCTCTGTGGTTTCAGTTGAACCCAAACGAACATTCTGAGCATCTATATACTCTCCTTGAGGTAGAAGCCTTTCATCGATAGACTTATTCATTCTACCTTGTACAAATACTACATTTTCTAATGCCATTATTTAATCCATTTATTCTGGCCTCTTAAATTCATTAAGAGTCTACCAGGATGTATATTACTTAATCTTAGTTTTGCATTTCTTAATAAAGAAGACTTATCTTTTCTTGCTCTATTAACAATGTACTCTTGAACTCCAAATCGACCATTTAAAATGGCATACTTTATATAAGCATACAAATATTCTTCGAACAACTTATTGACACTGACTTGTGAGTCATCACCATTTTCCATACCATCGGACACATATTCTAATACTATTGAATCTGTTCCTGCCGCAGAGCTAAAATAAATTTTACCTGCTTGTTTATCAACTTTAAATGTAGGGTTTATATTAGCAGTTTCAGTATTAAGTCCAAATCTTGCTCCTACTCTATAATCAAAATACCAACACCCATCTATGCAATACCCCTCACACCCATCAAAATCACTGTCATTGTTAAGATAAATTGATCTTGTTGCTCTACTTAAATCTACTTGAGAATCTTGTGGTCTTAAAACATTACCATTCTGATCAAACAACAACTCAGAGTTGTTGTCTTGTAGATAAGCTGAACTAAAATTAGTTTGTATATTTTCAGTCAAAGGGTAAAGTACCCCATCCTTATACTGAGATATTCTCACCCAGTTAACATAATCAGATGGTAAAGGATAGCTAAAGTTATGGTCTAAAGTTAACTGAAGAACTTTAATTTCTTTCATCGCATCATAGTTCAATTCTTGTATACCTCTTTTAGCATGAAATAAAACTTGATATCTTTCTAAGTTATTTACCAGTTCGTGATTACCTTGATATATTAACATAAAGTTATTGACTATATCTTGCAAAGAAACATACTGATAAGAACCAAGATTAGCATCTGTGGGAGTGTTACCATTATTTTCGTAATATGTATATTGTGTTATATATGCCATCTTTTATGTTTGTATTTGGTTGTCTTGGACTATTTCTTGTTTTCCAAACTCATAGACATCTGCTTCTCTAATCTCTACACCAATGTATTGACATATTTTTGCAATCAAACCTGGTTGATCAGACAATGGTAATTCAAAGTCTTGATAGTCTGCTGCAGTATCATTAAATAAAGGCTCACCACCAGTTAATGTTACATATGTCCAATTTGGTGTAACTGGATATCTTATATACTGTACTTGTACTGCTCCCTTTTGTCTAATTGTACTTGGATAAACTGTAATAGTATTTCCTATTGCAGAGTTAGGTCCAGCTTGTACATTAGATGTAGCTCCGCCTAAAACATACGCGGGAAACTGAGTTGTAGGGGAAGTCAAGTTAGAGCTTGTCAACATATATATTTTCTGTTGATTAACCCTTTCTACTTCAGTTATATTGGTATTAGTGTATACCACATAATTCTGTGCTACAGCATTAGTTATATCTGCACTTAAACTTAAAGTTGTGGTACTATCCACTGCAGTAACATATGCTTGTGAGATGGGGTTAGAAGAGGTGTTAACTATAATGCTCCCTATGGGTGGATTTTGCTCAAATAAAGGATTTGCCGGTGAAGGCACAAAACCACCAGTTGCATCTATTAACTTGTAACCCTGAGCTCCAGTCGTAGTACCACTAAATCTTGCAGAGGGATAATAAAAAACTTTATTTATTAAATAGTAATCTTGAGGTAGATTATAAAGGTTGGCATTATTTAAATTAGCCACAGTCTGATCTAAAAATACCTCAGCTGAAAAACTATCTGCTACTTCTTCTAAACCTTTAACTATGTTTGCATATCCTGTTCCTGATATTCTCGCGTTCTCTTTATTAATCCAATTGTTATATTGATAAAAATAATCTTCAAATATATCCAACTGTGCTTGTTCACAATATAGATTAAAATCTTGTGGAGATATGTAGCCATAGTTGTTCTTATTAGCAATAGCTAATACTGTGTTTCTTACTTCGTTTATCATTGTAAGTTGAGTTTGTACAAAGATAATAAAAAAAAAAGAGGCCTAAATATTTAAGCCCCTTTCTACCTTTAGTTAAGTTGTCTTATGCAGACCACTCTTCTTCTATTTGAGCAATAGCTGTAATAGCATACTTAGGCTCAAGTAAATAGTAAGGGTTTGTCCAGCTTGTCTGTAGTGCATCTTCGATAGCATCCACAATACTGTTAAGTTGCTCTTTAGTCTTAGCTGCATCTGCTGCTGTAGTAGCAGTGATTTTGTAGCCTAAAACTTCAGATACACCTGTAGCAGTATGTCCCACATTGTGAGTAAGGATTTTTACTTCCGTATTTGCTCCTACTTCAATTCCTAAAATACTTTGAATAGGAATTAAATGATAAGCGTCGCTTAAACTGACTTTTAGATATTTTACCATAGTTAAAAATTTTAATGGGTTAAACAATACCACAAAGATATGAAACCTTATTTATCTTTTTTAAGCCTTCTTTGTAAGAGTTTATATATCTCAACACCATCATCACTTTGAAAGTGTGATGCAACTATAAAGTATGGGTCTTCACCAAAAGGAACTGTTAATAGTTTCTTTTTATTTTTTGGTAAATCAAAGTATACATCTTTAGATTGGTTTCTAAATGTTAAGAACCCATTATCAAAAAACTTATATACATCATCTTGTAAATCTAACATCGGATCGTTAAGTGTGTCTAAGAAATCAATAGGATTGTTTTTAGCATATAATAATATATCTCTTTTCAATTCAGTTGAAGTTTTCTTATCTACACCACTGCCAAGAAGAACTCTACATACAGAAACAAGTTTTTCAAACTCTAAGTTTTTCGCCATAACTTGAGCATCTAAACCTAACTCTACTATTTCTAATTCTTCCGCAGCATCTTGCTCCTTGTTTATTTCTTCATACACATAGTTTCTTTGTGGATGATAATATAAAAATTGTTGTAATACTTGATTGGTTTTAGCAACATGTAAAATACCATCTTCAAACAGAATTGGTTCTAAGATTGCATTTCCATCTTGTTCATCTTCAAAAGGTGACTTTTGATTTTTAGCATACCTAAGTGGTCTATTGACGTTTTGTTCTTCATCAAACCACATTAAAGGATATCTTGCTGAGTTTCTCGATGCCAACATATAGGTAAGTGGTGCGGCATCTCTTTTTAATTTGTAGAATTTATCTACCAAAGGTTGTTTTTTTGTCTTTTTCATTATATTAAATTTTAATTTGATTAAATAAAATAAAAAGGGGAGGAGACATCCTCCCCTAATTATTGATTAAATATTAAGCATCTTGGAATAAGAAGAAGTTGTTTGCACCTAAAGTACATACAGCTCTCTCACTCAAGAAGTTTACTTCCATCGCATCTAAGTCAGAAGTTCTTGCTCCACCAGCAGAACCAGTGATCCAAGTTTTATATCTTCTGTCTTCAGTTTCGGAAGCTCTATATCTTACATGTAAGAATGGTCTCTTAGCATTTTTACCTAAGATTTGATCGTATACTGTAGTAGAACCAGCAGGGACTAATAGTCCATTAACTTTTCCACCTACGATACCACCTCTCATTGTAGGATCGTTTAGATATTTCCAGTCTGACTTGTAGAAGTCATAGCCTCTTCTGAATCCAGTGAATCCAAGATTAAGTGCCATTTCTTCATCATTGTCAAATAATCCATAAGATGTACCACCAGCTCCATAAGAATTTTGCTGTGCTAACATATCATCGATATCAAACGAGAAGTTTCTGTTTAAGAAAATTACATTTTCCTCAATAGAACCTTGCTTGTCTAATCTTGAAATAACTGAGTCGAAGTCTGCAAGAGAAGAAGGATTTCCTCCACCCCAAACATTACCTCTTGCTCCTACTACGAAGAAGATACCATCAGAACCATTAAGGTTTGCTACAGACGCACCAGCACCAACTCCTTGTAAGAAGTCACCAGCACCAGAAGCTGCTTCTGCAGGAACTGCTTCAATCATTGCAGTTTCTAAGTAATCTTCGAATCTTAGTCTTGTTTCATGCTCAGACTTTAGATACCATAAATATCCAGATGCTCCATTTTCTGTAGTAACTTCAATCCATCCGATTTGAGCCATATCAGAACCAGATACATTGTATTTGTCCTTGATAATAATTGGCTTGTTGTCAAAGATGAAGTCATCAGCTTCAAGAGATCCTTGCATTCCATTAGTTCCTTTGTTAAATTCAGAACCATATACGAAAATATCACAAGCAACTGCTGCTGCTACTGCTTGGCCTCCAGCCTCATAGTAAGCAATTGTTACTTGATTAACTGCATTACCACCAGAACCAGGTCCAACAGTTACGATTCCTTTGTTACTGAGGTTTGAACCTGCAGTCTTGTCAGAAATCATTACAGTTTGACCAACTCTAAGAGCTGCAGAATTTGGAGAACCAGCTAATGCAGGGTTAAAGTTAGTAATGTTATTAGGAATTGTCCACACACCATTTGCTGCGGCTGCTCCTGCACCTGAAGTACAATTCTGATATTTAACGTGTAGTCTTCCTTGCTCTGCCCATTTAATAAGGTCAGAGTTAGAAGGCATTTCAGCTCCTACCATTCTTAGGAAGGAAGCTATTGATCGATTGCCATATCTTTCAAACTCTTTTTCAAATGTATCAGGTAAATACTGATTCAAGAAATTAAAGTCTGTAATATAATTTGTAGAAAGCGGTACTTGCTGACTACTTGGTTGCAAATCAAAACCAGGGGCTACATTTACTGCCATAATTTTAATTTTTAAATTGTTTTACATTTTTTTAATACTTCTAATTTTGAGTCCTCTTCCACTATCATTATTGCTACTTTGAACAGCTCTAATTTTTAAACCATCCTTAGTAACATAACTTGGGGCTTTTCTCACATCCATATTAATGTTTTTAGATTTTTTAGAAACATTTTCTACAGCCTGTGACATCCCTAAGTCATAAAAGTATTTGGCAAATTTGTCAGGATTACTTGCAACAGATAAAGCTTTGTGGTATGCATTTGCATCTTTTATCAAACCTTTATCATCTACAAACTTTTGCACAAAATTGTTAAAGTCCAATTGAACATTATATAATTCTTGTGCAGTACCTGGCTTATACGTATAATTATCATCTCCTACAGTAACATCAAAACCTTTGAAGTCATCGGAAAAAACCTTTTGAGTTTCTTCTTGGAAATAATCTCTTATTTTTTTATTTGCCTCAACTTGCGTTTGAGATTTCTCAAGAGCCTCTTTATAAGCATTAAGTTGTTTTTCTTGATCTTCTGATAATCCACCCCCACTTGACTCAAGAGGAATTTTATACTTATCTTTTTGTTCATTAAAAAACTTCTTCGCTTTTGCGAGTTCTCGTTTTTTAGCCAACTTCTTCTTCTTAATGTCTTTTGGATCATCAAGTTCCTCATCGAAACTAAATTTATCCTCCATGACATCTTGAATGTCAATTGCATCTAACCCATCTTCTTGGGTTGCAATATAGTCGGCAAGTACAGCATCATCTTCCATAGCATCGTAATCTCTTTGTAAATTATAGAAATCACTGATGCCACGACCAGTTTCTTGCTTATACTTTAAATACGCAGAAACATCTTCAGGTAATGGTTCATTTACTTCTTTTTCTGTAAAAAGTTCATCAACTGAATTTATTTCTTTGTCATATCTATTCTTCAAAAAAGAAAGAACGTCTTCATCACTTAACTCTGATGAGGGAGTTTTCTCTTCAACCTCACTCTTAGGTTGTTCCTCTACCACTTCTTCTACTTGTTGTGGCTGTTCTTGTTTTGTTTCATCTTCATGCTTTTGTAGAAGTTGTTCTTCTATTTCAGCTTTCGATTTGTTTTCGTTGCCATCTATGGCTCTTACTTTTAATTCCATATTATATTAAATTTAATTTTTACAAAGTTATACATTTATTTTTCTAAATTTTGGGCTTATCTTGGATCGAACTCCGCCATATCAAACCCATCTAAACTATCTTCATTTGATTCAAAATTAATAGAAGGTAAATCTCTTTTCTTCTGTTCAATCATTTTAGATGTTTCTGTAGATTGTTGACTGATTCTCTCTGACTTACCTTGCTCTTTAGCTTCTTCTCTTGTATCAATTGCTTGTTGTTCCAAGCCTTTTAGTTGCATATTGTAAGAAAACTCCTCCGCCATTAGAGCTAATTTAAGTTCTTTCTCTGCAGTCAGCTTTTGTATTTCATACTGTATCTTAGCTTGTTCTACTGCAATTTTACCTTCAGTCTCCATTTTTTGTTTCTGCATTGCAATCTCTGCTGCAGCTTGTTGTTGTTGCATAGCTTGTTGGGCCTGCATTTGTTGTTGCATCATTTGTTGTTGTTGCTCAGCTTCTTGTTTTTTCTTTCTCTTAACTTTCAACAATTGATTAGCCATTTTAATATTATGTATTTCTCTAATATCAATAGCATCTTCTAAACTAATATTTTCTTTTGATAATGCCATTTGAATGTTTTGTTCTAACATTGCTTTTTGCTCTTCATCAGGAGCAAGTTCTATAAACACACCAAAATCATAGATATATAAATCTTTTATGTCTTCTAATATTGCAAGATTATATTTTCCTATTTGCATCGCAAACTCATCTTTGAAATCTGCATACTTTAAAATATCAGCAGTTCTTATTGTTAAACACTCTGCCATTCTTCTTGCAATAAATAAACTTCCATCTAATATATGTCTTGTTGCTACATTAGAATTAAGTGCAGCTAACTTTTGTACACCAACCAAAGAATTTGGATCTGGTACTGAAGCGTCTCGAGCTTCATTTAAACCAGTAACAGTACGAATCATATCTAAGTAATGATTGTAGTTGCCAATTAACATTTGAAGTTTTCCACCTCCACTGTTAGCAGTTAACTGTTGAATAGGAACTCTTGCATTATTAAATTCGCCATCACCAGTGTAACTTCTACCTACAACACTACCAGTTTGAAAATATAATCGTAACGCATCTTCAGGATTATAGGCTTGTCCAGTTCCTAAGTCTACTTCGTTTAAACCATCGGCATCAATAAATACACCATCAGGTACAACTCTGGAAACTACTTGTTGGATTTTCAAATGAGTAATTTGAATTAAGTCAGCGAAAGGTATCATTCTTTTACACAATGACTCCATCATACCTTTGTAACTTCTTGGTGCACAAGCCACATAATTTGGCATAGCAAATTGATTTGCAGATTTTGGTCTTACCATATTCTCCATCATTTGCCACTGCAAAATAATATTTGTACCCATTACCATTACACCTTCATACCATACATCAATCTTTTTTTCTACCTTTTCAAACTTTCCTTCTTCCATCATTTCTGCTGGAGGATTAAACTGATCATCTTTTTCTACAGTTTTATATGTACCATCTTCCATTCTTTTTCTTTTATAAACAAAAGAATTAGTGCTTTTATAATTAAAATACATCAAAGTTGCAGTGTCTCTATAAAACATACTGTTTTCATACATCTGTGCAGTTTGATAATAGTTATACCACGATTGACTATATTTAGATATTTCTTCTAAATCTTCATTAGTTAACTCTGGATCAATTTTAAGTAATTCTCCTATAGGAACTGTTTTAATTTCCCCCCAATAAAAACAATCTTTAAAGTATGGGTCTTCTGTGTAACTATAAACCACATTAACAGGATCAACATAACTTATTTTTACACCTTGTCCTTGCAAAAACTCGTGTTTAGTAATACCGATACCTAAAGTAGCCATATCATAATCAACTCTTTTACGAGTATCATCATAATGATTTTCAGCTAATAATGTATTAACTGCTTCTTCACAAGCTATTTCTATTGCAGGTTTATATTTTAAATTCATAAACAACTCAAGTTCTTCTCCAGTTTCAGGTAATTCTTCTTCAGGAACATTGAATACATCAATGCCAAAATCTTGAGTCATTTGTGTTAAGATAGGTTTTGCTAACATATCTCCTTCTACCATTTCTTGAAACTGACTTCTTTTTTCTGCAGACAACGCGTCTTGAGCATATGTTTTTACTTTGAACATACGATCTTGCATTCCATTAACTACAATATCAATAAACTTAGGAATAATAGGAACTGGTGTCCAGTCTAAATTAAGATAAGATAAATCACCATCTATTGCTAATTCATTTTTATATTTAGCAATAGACTGCTCTCCACGAGCATAGAGTCTTAATTTATTAAACTCTGCCCATTGGCTATAAAATCTACAAGAGTTACTATCTCTACGAAACCATTCGTACTGTATAGCTTGACCTACTTGTAACCCATATTCTACTGTAGCTTTTTCGGAATCAGAAACAAATTGATCTGGAAATGCAGCAGCCTTAATATCTATATTTACCTTCTTCATCTATTAAGTAATTGACTTACTGAACTTTTGTTGTTATACCTTGCAAAGTTAATGCTAATTTTTGACTTTTCTTTTGTCGGAGTGTATAAGTGTTTTTGATTTGCCATGATGGCCAACCCACTACTTATAGCAGCATCAAACCTTGTTCTGTTATTAATATCAAACTTAGCCCAGTCTTCTAATGTTCTTTGAAAATACATCATACCCATATCATCTTTTTCTCGGAAAGTACCCTCCATATCTAAACCTATATGTTTTTCTATATAAGACTCAATTGCAGATGCATGAGCTTGTTTAACATCCTCTGATGTATTTGGTATACCTCCTAATTCTTTTTCAGTTTTAGATAGTTTATTAAATGTTTTATCTGGTCTGTTTAAACTAAATCCTCTATACCCTCTATTTTTAAAATGATAAAGTAATCGAGGTTTGTTATTTTCAACCAATATTGGCATACCATAAAAAACACATGCCATTAAGACTTCTTCAAAAAATATCTCAGCAGTTTGTGGTCGAGCTATGTATTCTAAAAAAAAGTGATTACTTGGCCACTCATCCATATTAAACTTAGTCATACCATGTAATGATCCATTAGAACCGCTACCCACTGTTACTCCTGAAATATCATAAGAGTCACACCCAAACGAACCTAAGTGTTCATTACCTGGAAGTTTCCTTCCATTCTTAGCAATAACTCTGTTTTGTTGTTCAGGTTTAGGTAGATAAGATACAAAAAATCTGCCTCTTGTATTTGGAGTCCAAATTACTTTAGTATCTTGTATGCCATCTTTCCAATGAAAACTACCTTGAACCATATGGTGTTTCATTATTAATGAGTCATTATAATCAATTTGTTGATAAATTTTTGTAAGATTAAATAAAGACTGTTTACTCTCATCTCTAAATGCATGTGACTCAGAACGAGGAAATTGTCTATAATATTCATTAAGTGCATCAGGATCAATAGTTAATGACTCTACTTCATTTTCCCAATAATCAATAGCGCCTTGATAAATGTTTTCTCCATCTATTCCAACCACATATGTTTCGGGATTTTTTAATACTGGCATACCATATCTATCGATAAAACCTTCCATATTCCATTCCATTGGAATAAATAAATTATATAGCCCTGATTTTGTTTGTCCATTTTGATTTCTTTTTGATGGATCAGAATCATAAAATAATGCCTTAAAATTTCCCCCTCCTTTATCTAATGCATTAGAGGTAGAACCCATCATACATTTACCAATAATTTTACTTCCTAATCTTAAACAAGTTTTAGTTACCCTCCAGTTATTTAAAATATTTTCAGGTCTTTCCCATTTACCACTCTCATCATGTAATAATAATTGTAGCTTTTCTCCATCATAACTGTTGTCAGACGTATTCTTCCAGTCAATAGTGGTATCTAAACCCTCTAATTCTTCTTCACCTTGATCAAACATATTTTTCTTAGTAATCTTAGAAGCTGGAACTCTATAAGCTAATTCGGTTTTAGGTTTGTCCATACCATCTTGAATAGGTTTAAAAAAGAAAGGATAATTATTAGAGATAGGAACAACCTTGTCAGTAAACATTTTTTTAGCATCTGAACCAGTTTTAGATAAAATACCTATTCGTGAATCTTTAGAAATAGTTGCAGTATTGACACCTTCACAAGAACTCATAAAAGAAAACCCTGATCTTCTTATTTTTAAATAACACATTCCAAAACTTCTTTTATCTAATTTAGAAGCTTCCCAGTATATATAAAATATTCTATTAGCTTCTCTAAAATCAGGATGTCCTACATCGATTTTAGTCCATTGTAAATACATATAGTGTGTGCCAGTTATATATGTAGGGATGCCATTATTTAAAAACCAATATCCTTGTTCTCTTCTATTAAACTCTGTTTCAATATAATCCACCCATTTATTTTTAAACTGAGGTGGTGCTTCATGCCATTGAAATATAGTTTGTACTCTTTTAAGTTCTTTAGGATATTCTTGTGGTTTCCAATACTGTTTAGTTTTTTCTAACTTAGAAGTAAGTTTTGGAGTAGAAGGCAAAGCTATCTTTACATTGTTGATATCATATACATCACCAATAGTGCCATCAGTAGATATAACTACTATATCATATTTTTCATTATACCCAGGCTGCCATGCTCGAGCTTTATTTTTTCGAGACATAACATTTTTTGGAACAACGTCTTTTATGATAGTATATAAACTATCTTGACCGTGATTCTGCAAATCCTTGAGGCGTTTTTGTTTTTGTAACTTCATTACCTTCTAATAATAATTTTTCATCTTCTATTCTTTTGAGTATTTCAAAAGCATCAAAGATGGCTAATTTTTTTGTAGCTGCGGCATTTTTTAATCTATCTGCGGCTAACTCATCCTCGGGATCTGGTTTGATTATTTCTTCTTTTGCAACTTTAATTAGTTGTCTTACAGCTCTTTCACCTGCTTTTATAATTTCTAACTTAATATCTCTTGTTTCCATTATAGTTTTACAGTTATATGTGAAGTAAACATTCTGTACAATACTTCATCATCAATTATAAATTCATATTCACTATCAGGTTGGTAGGCTATTTCATCACCCACTTGTAAACCTAAGTCTTCAAGTTCTTTGTTAATATATTTAATTACACCAACTAAAGGTTCGATACTGCCACCTTTTTCTATAAAGCTTTCTTTTTTTTGAGATGGCTTTATAAAACAATATTTATCATGTCCTTTCCATACACCATCTTTTTTATATAGAAAAAACTGATCGTTGTCAACAATAAACAAATCATCTCTTAAAAAACTCCTTCCACTTTGTCTTCTTCCATACATATCATTATAAAATTTAAATACATTGTGATGAACAACTAAAGTGTCACCAACTTCTATTTCTCCTTTATAATTTATGGGGGTTGCTTTTACTGTAGCAAACCTATTAGATGATTTATGGTCTTCTTCAGATGCGCTTGTTATAAAATCAACATCTCCAATTTTTTTAATATTGTTATATCTTCTATTATTAATAGGAGATACTAAAAAAGAAAAGGGGGACTTCATTAAAAGTGTATATTGTATTCCAACGATACAGGCATAGTATATTTGAACTCTTTCCAAAGCAAAACTTCTTCGCCTTTTATGATCCAAATTTTATATGCTTCTGTTTCTTGTTGTATTAAATGGATTACATACTTGCCACCCAAGACTTCTTGTCCGACTATATAATGCATTGCACCAGACTTATAGTCTGCTCCTATAGATATTTTTCGTATGTCCATTTAATTAAAATGAAGTTCCAATATTGAGAACTCGGTAATATAAGTTTAAGTATAGCACACCATTACCTTGGGTTGGGTTTGCGGCTGTGTTCAAAGTGACTGCTGTGTTTTGTGGTAATACCCCTGTAGCAATTTGAAACTTTTTTACAATATCTGTAGCAAAGTTTGCGGTCTGAGCAGTGATAGAAAACAAATCATAAGCATTACCATTCTTTACAACTAAGTTATTTCCATAGTTATATGCACTTGAACCAGCATCTACATAGATAGCCACATCCATTACATCAATAACTTTGTTAGCTCCTGGAGCTGCAATTAACTCTTTAGGTGTTGTTGATAATAGTAATTGTTCAGCAGAATTAACTTGAACATGAGCAACCAAAGTATCTACCCCATATAAATCTTGTAAATCTCCTAATGTACAACTTTTAGTTACTAAGTTATCTGATTGATCAGTTAACACTAAATAGTCAGTAATAGTTGGAGCTACAACATTTGGATATGCAGATGTGTTACTTATTCTCGCCATTTACTTTTTCTTTTCTTCTTTCTCTACAACTGGTTCAGGGTCTTTTACCTCTCCAGTTCTTAAATCGATAGTCGCATTCTCTCCATACTTTTTAGTGAGTCCTTTTTCTAAATCTCTAAACTCTTCTTGTATAGTGTCTAAAGCTTCTATCATTTGTTTTTGACTTACAACTGCGTCTGCAATTGCTACCTTAGTATTCATAAATCTTTGATTTATATCTTGAATACTTTTTAATTCTTCTTCTGTCAAATTTTTTGCCATTGTATTTAATTTAAATTGTTAAACATTTATTGGACAAAGATAGTAAAAATTAATTTACAATGAGTTAAGTGTAACAGGCAATATAATTTTTCCACCTTCATTTAAATAGTTTTCATAGTTAGATAACAACATGTCTTTTTCCTCATCACTTATATCATCAGCATCCCACCATAAATCAACTAAAATAACATCATATTTTTGTGAAGGAGTGTAAGTGTATGCATCTGCATAAAACAACCCTACACCAACTGGTATTATTTCTCTGTTAATTGCATAATCTATTAACTCTTGGTCATTGTCAATAACATCTACTTTTTTATACAAAGTGTTAGCTAATAATGGAACTAATCCCATTCCTAAACCACAGATAAGTATACTATTAGTTTCTACTCCATCAAACAGTTGTGAAATGCCTGGGCATTCACACTGCCCTAACATATAATCAGCATAATAATCTTCATTCTCAATATAATTATCTCCAAAATGCATTGTAGCTTTTCCTTGACTTTTAGTAACACTAAAGTTTTCTCCTTCGTATTGCTGTAGTTTTAATACTTCTATTTTCATATTGATTTACAAATTACATCTACTTTTGAATAATCTACATACAAATATCCATTTTCAGCTTCAGTAGCCGCCCAAGGAACTTCATGTCCAAGAACACCTTGAAATTTACCACCAAAATCTATTTCGGGGTATTTATATTCAAATTCATAGATGTTTACACCTTTTCGTGAAACACCTATTTTTTTTATATTCTTTTTTAATCTTTCATCAGATGGACCACTACATAATAATATGGCAGATAAATACCCAGTTCCAAATACAATAGTAAAAACATAAGTAGATGATGCTCCAGAAGATGTTCCAGCCCCTCCCCAGTTACCATTACCTATGGGAGTGGTTAGGGCTGAGTTGGTGTATACATTAACTCCTACTGCAACTGCACCAGAGGTATACATTGAAGTAGAACAAGTTTGAAAACAACCAAATACTTTTTTAGGATAAGTTCCACTGGTTCTAAATCGTTGAATAGATGATGTAGCATCTTTATCATATCCATAAAATTCAGAAAACTCGTAAGGAACAGTGGTATTGGGATGTGATGGAGAAGCGGTGTTTATAGTTGGGTATGTCATTGTTCCAGGTGCACACTGTCCACCATTAACAAGACAGTCTATATGTATACCACCTGTTATAGTCCCTGAGCCATATGTAGCATACATACACTCTTGAGCTATTCCTAACATTTCTAATGTTCCACTTGAAGGTACTGCCATTGTTAGTTATGTTTAAGTTGTTTCTTTACTTCATCTAATTCTTTCGATAAGTCTTTTATCGCTTCAACAAGTAAAGGCACAACCTTAGCATAATCAACAGTTTTATAACCATCACCGATCGGTGCTTCTTTTATAATTTCGGGTAATACCGACTCTACTTCTTGTGCAGATAATCCAACTTTTTTGTCTGCTTCGTAACCATACTCTTGAGCTTTTTCATTAGCTGTATAATAGAAACCATTAAGTTGTTTTACTTTATTTAAAGCATCTGGTATGTTACCTTGTATATCTTTTAGTCTTTCATCTGAATAGTAAGCTACAATGTCTCCAGCAACTCTAATTGAATCTCCAGTATTGCTTCCATCAAAATAATAACTGGTATTAGCTGAGTCATAAAAGATTGGAGCTCTTAAATCTGCATTTGAATTAATTGTACTTGATGCTAATATATCACCACTAAATTGCATTTGAGAACCAACACAAGTCATTCTAACATCAAAGTCTGAAGTATCGCCATCTGCATCATGCCAGTCCATATATTTACCTGCCTCCATAACACCATCAGATGCTACATACATTGCTTTATCCCACCAGTCTCCCGATGAACCTACATCTAAATTTACTGTAGCACTACCTGAAGATGCACCACCACTTAATCCAGTTCCTGCAACTACTGCTGTAATATCTCCATCACCACTACCAGTTCCTCCAGTTGTTATATTAGTTACTCTTCCATAGGCATCTACAGTTATATTATCTATTTTAGTAGAATTTGATGTACTACCATAAGTACCTGCACCAACACCACCAAGTCCCATATTTATTGTAACTGATCCACTTGTACCACCACCAGTCAAGTTTGTTCCAGCAACTACTGCTGTAATATCTCCATTGTTTGTTGTCCATCCACTGTCATTATTAAATGTGGACAAATCAATATCTCCAGGTGCTATTCTATATTGATTTCCTGAAGTATTTATAATTGGAAACCAATCTGCATTACCTGAGTTTGAAGTGACTGATAAACCTTCTAAATCTAAAGATATAGTACCACTTCCAGTAATAGTTCCTCCAGTTAATCCTGTTCCTGTTGCAACCGATGTTACACCTTGATTATCAGTACCACTTGATGCAGAAGTAATGTGTCCAGATGCATTTACTGTAACAGTTGCATTGGTATATGTATTAGCAGTAACTCCAGAGTTAGCGTGTGATATTGTTACTGATCCACTTGAGCCTCCTCCACTAATTGGAGAAGTTGTAGATACATTAGTTATATCTCCAGTGCTACTTGTAAAGCCAGCATCATTATTAAATATACTAAGTCCTATATCAGAAGCTTCAATTTTTCTTTCTGCATCCGCATCCAATACTATAAACTCATCTGAGGCTACCATTGTTGTGGTTGCAGTTAATTCAGATAAATCTAAAGTAATTGTACCACTTCCAGTAATAACTCCACCATCTAATCCAGTTCCTGTTCCTATCGAAGTTACTCCTGAACTTGTTACATATCCAGCTCCATTAGTTAGCTGGTTGTTATTTGTAATAGAACAATTTAATGTTACTGTTCCACTTGTTCCTCCACCACTCATTCCTGTACCCGCAGTAACTCCAGTTATATCCCCTACATTAGTAGTATAACCTGCACCATTAGTTAACTGATTGTTGTTAGTAATTTCGTTATTGATAGTAAAAGTATCACCTGAACGAGCAGTATTAATATTTGTACCTCCTGTTATTGTTAAAGTATCGTTGTTACTGTTTGCTGTTGCAGTACCACCATTGTCGGCACTAAAGTTTTTGTATATGTTTTGTGAAGAACCTAAATCTGTATTGGTTAAGGTAACTGATCCTGAAGTTCCTCCTCCACTCATACCAGTGCCAGCAGTAACTGCTGTTATATCTCCTTGTGGTACAGCAAATGAAGTTGTTAGTGTACCTCCATCTTGTTGAGTTAATGTTAAAGTAACTGTTGATGAGCCTGAATCGGAAAATCCAGTTATCATATTGTCATATGCAGAATTAGACTCTGTTGATCCACCACCCGACCAAGTAATACCACCTGAGACTACTAAATTATTACTTGCTGTATTATAAGTAAGTCCAGCATCTCCAACTAAACTTGCAGAGCCTGACCATACCGCTACTTGTGCAGATGATCCACTACCCGATAATATTGAAGTATTATCCACTTTTTGCCATGCATCTGTACCTGCTCCATTATCTACATAGATAGCCCAGTCACCAACTTTCCAATCTGTAATACCATCTAAGTTTGTAGAACCAGCTACTGATACTATCCAAAATTGACCATTATCAGGAGAGAGTCCAGATAAGTCCGGATTGTCGGTACTGGCATTCCAATTTCCTTCAAAGGCTAATCCTGAAGGTACATTTGCAATAGCCGAATTAATAGCAGTTTGTATTTGTGCGCCTGTTGCTAATTTTGATGAAGCACCACTTACCGCTGCAGTATCAACACCAATCGTTGGGGTTGTTCCTCCTGTAGAGGTTACTGGTGCAGTTGCGCCTACGCTTGTAACACCTGAACTTGAACTGGTTCCAGCTCCGATTAAACTTCTTACTTCAGCTCCTGTAATACCTGAGTTTAATGAAGGTGTACTACCATTACTTAATATGGCAGGGACCCCAGTATCACCAACTACAGTACAATTTAATGTTACACTTCCACTTGAACCTCCACCACTCATTCCTGTTCCTGCATTTACTGCAGTAATATCTCCTACATTAGTAGTATATCCACTATCATTAGTCCATTGAGAAATGTTACCCGATTTATTAGTAAATGTGGTTGATGAAGAAGCGGTAACATCCGCAGTTAATGTAATTGTTCCTGAAGTAGTTACTGTTCCACCACCACCAAGTCCAGAACCAGCACTTACAGTTACTGAAGTAACAGTTCCTGTATTTGTTGTAAATCCTGAATCATTACTAAATTTAGATAAACCTATATCACTTAATAAAGCTCTATACGCATTATTACTTTGGTTATATATTATGGAAGAAGTATTTCCTATAGTAGCTTCAGTGGCTGCTAATACTAAATTGTCACTTCCTGCATAATCTATTGCTACAGTTCCGCTTCCAGTAATAGTTCCTCCAGTTAAACCAGCACCTGTAGCTACTGAAGTTACCGAACCTGTTCCTGTTCCTGCACCTATTAAAGATCTTATTTCTGCCCCAGTTACACCAGATGCTAAAGTTGGTGTACCACCACCACTAAATATTCCTGGTTCTGCAAATGTGGTATAGCCAGCTCCATTAGTAAGTTGATTATTATTTGTAATAGAACAATTTAAAGTAACAGAACCGCTTGTGCCTCCACCACTCATTCCTGTTCCCGCCACTACTGCTGTAATATCACCTTGAGGTGCTGCCGCCATTAGATTTTGTACAGTAATTTTTTTGTTTTTAGGAGCACCTTCATCATAAATTATTAATTCATCTTCATCTGCTGGTGTGGCACTCAATGCTGTTAAACCTGATATATTTATACCCACTTGTGGGACAGGACCTGTTGAATTAGCTACAGTAATACCTAAATAATTATCGTTTGTTGAAGCTGATACTCCTGTAATATCTCCTTGAGGTATTGATGGGAATGTGGTTAAATTACCTGCACCATCTATATATTGTGAGGAAGTTCCTGCCATTGTTATAGCAAGAGTACCAGAACTTGTTACTGGTTGACCTCCTACAGTAAAAGCATCTCCTTGGTGAGTAAACCCTACACTTGTAACTGTTCCTGTATTTGTTGTATATCCAGGACCATTTGTTAATTGGTTTAAGTTGGTAATATCATTAGTAATAGTAACTGCGTTTCCAGTACGAGATGTTGTAATATTAGTTCCACCACCAATATTTACAGTTTCTCCATCTGTTACAGTAGCAGTTCCTGCATTGTCGGCTGAAATAATCCAACTACTCATTGAGCCAGAGCCTGTACCAGCTCCGATAGCTGTTCTGAATGCAGAAGCACTTAAAAAACTTACACTATTATCTGCGTTTGCTCTTAGGAAAGTAACCGCACTTGGATCAGTGGCTTCAAATATATTTATACCTACATTAGATCCACCTAAATTTATAAGGGCATTAGCTGCGGTTGAAGCTCCTGTACCACCATTGGCAATAGATAAATCATTTCCACTCCAGTCACTATTATTTATAGCTAAAGTTCCTCCTAATACAACTGATCCTGTAGAAACAATTCCAGTTGCAGGAGATGTAGTTAATGTAAGTCCATTTTTAGTTCCAGAAGCATCTACTTCGGTTACCCCCACAGACAAACTATCTACATAGTTTTTAGTTGCAGCATCTTGAGCTTGGGTAGGATCACCGACACCAGTAATCTTATTTGTACTCATCGCTAATCCTGAAGTAAATGTTGCTCCAGCAATTGTGGATGAGCTGCCAGTTGTTATACCTCCATCTATATTAAGACTGGATAAATATTGTATTGCCATATTTTATTAAAGTGTTTATGTACACTTACTCACTAACACTCTAATGTCATTTGTTGCAGGTGCACTGTTAAATGATATTGTTACTTGTGATGTGCTATTTCTAACAACGCCAGCATATACTGTATCATATGTACTATTATCGTAAAGTTGTACTATAACATCTCTTGTGCCCAAGCCATGGCTAACTGCAAATGAAACATCATTTCCATTACCAATGCTTACTGCATATTGTTCGTTGGCAGCAACACATGTGCTAACCGCTGTACAAAAATCAGTTACTTGAGATGCTGTAATTGCAATCGCTTGTTCACTTAACGAAGATAATAAACCTTTTGCAGTTACTGTAGCAGAAAGTGATTTAGCTGCACCACCAACACTACCAGCACTTACTCCAGTATTATCTAAAGTTACCCAACCATTAGCAGTAACACCAAAGTTTCCACTATCAAATCCAGCTACACCTTTTGTTGTACCACCATCTGTCGATCCATCTCCTGCAATGTTTTGGTCTGCGATTACAACTGTATAGTCAGATAAAGACGGTGTTGAACTTGCTGCAATATCCGCATTAGCAAAAATTAAATCACCAACTTCTAATGTTTCAGTAAAGAAAGAACCTCCTGTAGTTACTACATAGAAGTCACCTTGATCTAAAGCTACATTACTTCCTCCTGTTAATGCAGGAGAGTTTGTACTTGCATTATAGCCGCCTTGGAATACACCAACTCCAGCTACAAGAGATTGTACTTGACCTAAGTTTACACCATCAGAAGCTGCAGTACCAGTTTTTACTTGTAATAATTTGTTTGTTCCAAAATCAATATCCGCTTCGGCAGCACCTAAAATATTTAAGTGAATATCTTGTAGTGCAGATTTCTTATTTGCTCCTCCATTTACATCATAAACAGGAACAAAATCTGCTGGTACTACTGTATGACCAGTTAATCCATTAATATCAAGATTAACTGTAACTGTATCAGTGCTACTTGCGGCAGTTGTAATACCACTACCACCAGCTATATCTACTGTGTTACCATCACTTATTGTTTGATTTGATCCACTGTCCGCACTTAGTGTCCAAGAAGTCATAGTTCCAGATGAACCATTACTTGCGGCAGTAATTCTACCTTGTGCATCCACAGTAATACTCGCTAATGTATATGAGCCAGCAGTTACTGCTGTGTCATCTAAGCTTATCGTTACAGTATCGGTTGCTCCAGCCACAGAAGTTAATGCAGTACCACCTGCAATAGTTGCGGTGTTACCACTTGCTATTGCTTGTGAAGAACCACTATCTCCAGCTAAAGTCCATGAATAATTTTCTGCACTTGGAAAAGTAACAGTTTCTACATTAATTGCAGTAACGTGTCCAGTAGCATTAGTTGTTACACTATCTACTACATCAACTGTTCCACCATATCCTGGTGAAGCAGAACTTGTAGTATCACTTCTTGATGTCGCACTGTGAGTTACAGTTAGTGTATCGGTTGCACCTGCAGCAGTTTGTATATAAGCTCCTCCAGCAATATCAACTGTATTGCCATTACTTATTGTTTGGTTACTACCACTATCTCCACTTAATGTCCATGAAGACATCGTTCCAGGAGTTGCCCCTGAAGATGCTGCAGTTAGTCTACCTTGTTGGTCTACTGTTAAACTTGCATAAGTGTATGAGCCTGGTGTTACCGCAGTATCATCTAAGTTAATTGTTAATTTATCTGTTGCTCCAGCTACAGTAGAAATGGCTGTTCCTCCTTCAATATCTACAGTATTTCCATCGCTAATAGTTTGAGATGATCCACTGTCTCCAGATAATGTCCATGAAGTCATCGTTCCTCCACCACCACTTGCAGCAGTAGTTATTCTACCATATGCATCAACTGTAATATCAGCCGATGTATAACTTCCTGCAGTCACACCACTTGTTGCTAAATCAATAGTAACTGTATCGGTGTTTCCAACTACAGTTGTTACTCTTCCACCAGTACCTGCAATATCTAAAGTATTGCCATCGGTTATTGTTTGATTACTTCCACTGTCTGCAGTCAAAGTAAAGCTTGACATTGTACCAGTAGAATATGTTCCTAATGAACCATCTCCTAAAATTACTTGTGAAGAAGTTCCAGCTCCAGTAACTGTGAATGTACCATTTGTTGTTATTGGTGAACCAGCTACAGAAAATGCTGCAGGCATAGATAATGCTACTGAAGTTACCGAACCACCACTTGTTCCTACGGTCTGCCATGCACTACCATTATAATACTTTAGTACATTGGTGTCAGACCTATAAATTAATTGTCCTTCACCAGAAACTGAAGGATCAGAAGTAACATTGTCAACTTTAAAGTTTTTTAATTGACCATTGGTTAAGTCTATATTAGATAAATATTTTATTGCCATAATTTTTTTAGTTTAAAACTGCCACCCCTGTAAAGCCTTGATCGAAATCTAACCTAACTCGTGAGGTGTTCACATAAGTTATTTTACAATTTATAATTTGTGTTGGACTCGCTTGAGAACCTTCACTTATTTGCACTGATGGAAATTTATTAAGAGTATGGTCAACATTTACAAAGCCTCCTCCAGGGGGCACTGTAAACTGGGCACTCACCTCATTTTTATCACCTCCAGCTCCAGCCGCATTATATGTAAGCAAAGATATAAAATAATCTTTACCCGCTGTTAAGCTCCCATTGCTGTTGGTGTGAGTCAATACAATGTCATAAAACAAAGGATCAGCCTTCTGTGTTGCAGATACCCATCGGTATATTCCCCACTGTGTTATATCATCACATTGTGATAATAATATATCAGAACCAACTAATGGTGAGTTGTACCATGTAGATACATTTAATGTTTGTCCACCTTGGTTTTCTGTAGATACACTTAACACACAACCTGTGACTGTATTTAAAGCTACAGTTTGAGCTCCACCTGCATTGAAAGTTAAACTTCCCGCAGGTCGGACTGTTCCAGGTGCACCCGCTTGTTCATATTTGTACTTGAATATTTGGCTTTCATTACCAGCTCCATGAATAAAATTAGCTACATCTTGTGCAGTAAAGTTTTTGGTTTGCCAATTGTTTTGGGAATCCGAGCCAATCCATTTATCAGCACCGACTACATTAGTGTCATTTACATATGTTGCTATTCTGGCCATCTATTTATTTTTTTTTATTGAAGCTCCCTTTTCGTAACTACGCCCTCCGAAGTAGGCAGCAGTTATTGTTATAAGCAACATTTTTAAAAGTTCCTTCCATTCATCATCAACTGCAAAGTTAATAAATCCTGAGTCAATAAAGATAAGCAAAACTGTAGATACAAATAAGAAGATTAAAACTAAAGGTCTAACTGATTTTGATAATTTATTATCAGATGCCATATCTGACTTCCATCTCTCAGTAACATTTTTTTGTTGTTCAGATTCTGCTTGAATAAAAATTTGAGTCATTTCTTTTTCAAACTCAGCTTTTTCATCTTTAGTTCTAACAAATTTGTCTACTACATTAGTTAGTTTATCTGCTACACCTCCTGCAGCACCTCCAAATATTTTTAATAATATTTCTTTCATATTAATTACATTTCCATCTTCTTCGAGCTTGTCTTATTCTCGAGTTAGGATTATTTCTTGTTGCAGCACTACTTCTTTTTAGTTGTCCTAAACTACGAGCACAATAAGACTTTCTCCTTTTAGCTCTTTTACTTCCAGCTTTAGCTTTGCCAGTAACTGCAGTTTTTAATTTAGAACCAGGATTAGCTCTTCTATATGCAGCTACTCCTTTTTGAGTCATACCTGCTCCTGATTTTGTGGATCTATAGTTAGCCCCTTTGCCTTTAGTAGTTCTGCGTATTGCCATTATTTTTTCTTTTTCTTTTTCTTTCTATTGCTCATTTTATTTATAACTTTTTTCGCTACAAGTTTTTTTAGAGCTTTTGCACCTCTTACAAGGAGCTTACCACCTCCAGACATTACCATACCTATATGCCCCTCAGCACCAAGTCTTGCTTTCTTTTTCATTTCTGGTGTAATGTCTCTTATTTCTCCTTTTGGTTTTTTTTTAGACTTTCCTTTTGCCATTATTTTTTGTTTTTAGGTAAAGACTTTACTTTACCATTTTCTGTACGAGCATATCTATGTGTAGATGTTTCCATACTTGATATTAATGTTCCACAATATTTTCCTTTTCCATATTGCCAACAAACTTTTTTTCCTTTTTTCTTCATAATACAAATTTACTAAATTACTGAATAACGAGTTTTACCATTTTTTTTATAAGCCTTCAAACATCTGTTGCGATTTAGTTGAGCATCTACATAAGATACATGTACCCATGATGGATTATGCTTATCTCCAAACTCCCAAATCATTTGGTCGAAGTCTAAATTTTCTTTTATCCATTCATACATTTGAGCATTGGTTTTATGCCCATATACATCATCAATATCAATCGCTTGTCCTTTACAGTGTTGTGATTTAGCCGATCCTCCAATAGCTTTATTTAAAGCTGGAGAACGATAAAATGAATTTATCTTTATAGGTCCACCCACATACTCGCGTAGAGGCTCAAATATCATTTGCCCTATAGTAAGCATATTACCTAAATGTTCATCAGTAGGTTTGTTTTCTATGTCTAATCTTTTTGCTGTATTAGAATGTGTTGCTTCTGCAAGAGTAATGTGTGGAGTTAATTTGTTCATTTAATCATTCTTCTTGTTTTTCTTGATGCAGACTTTTTAGTTATAACTCTACATTTAGATTTACCACCATCTCTTACTTTACACACTCTATACTTGCCATTTCCTAAACTTACACTTTTTGTTTTAGATTTAAATTTACCCCCATCTTTTCCTTTTTGTTTTAAAACCGAAGTGCTTTTAACCTTGCTGTCTTTAGTGTAATCCTGTACCACTGACTTAGATTTGTATTTAGATTTAAATCTTTTACCAGGTTTACCTTTTTGTTTAATTGTACTTTTACTTGATACGTATGTTGTCATAATCTTATATTTATACCTATTGAAGAATTAAAAATTTTAGAGTCCCACATTTTTAAATATTCTCCCTCTATAAAAAATCCTAATGTTTTACTAATTTTCCATCCAGTGATTAAACCGAATTGATAGTCAGACCATTGTTCTGGTGAAGAATCTTCTTTTAAACCTCCAAGACCCCAATTATTTCTATTTAAATAATTGAAATCAGAATCTCCTTTAAAATATTTATGATATGGTAATATCCAGTTAGCATATGAATGTAACCAATACTTATCAGTGTGATGATATACATCAAAACCTACAATAGGAGCAACTTCCGCATATGCGTCTAATTGATCCCATATCTCATTATTGTATCTATTCATCAAGTCACCAAAGATTAAATCTCTAAACTGCACATCTGTATGAGCTACTATACTTCCATCGGCATCTATCCAATACCAGTCATATATATTGTTGCCAAATTCATCAGTCGAAGAATAGTATATATCATCATATCCATACTCAAATCCTAATGTGTACCAAGGATTTACTGGGTTTCCACTATCATCAAGTTCATTAAGCCATATTTCAATTGGATTATACCCATATGCTTTTTGATGTGATCTTGCTATTGCACCCGCACTTATACTAAATTTTTTTCCAATAGGTAGTCTAAATCTAACTTCTGCGCTTTGATATTTAAAACCTACATTTCCTTGTTCTCTTTGTTCCAGTTTTACTATATGATTTTTTCCAGTGTGTCTGATAAAAAATCTTGAGTTTACAAATTCTTCTGATCTTTCTCGTTCTTTTTCGTAATGAAGTAAATACTCAAATCCTTTTACTGCGGCAGTTGGTGAAGACAATGCTTTATTGTTTTCAGTTCCATCGTAGTAGTGTTTACCTTTTATTTCGTAATCAAATCGAGCTAACTTTCTTATACCTATACCTATTCTATAATCGTAAGGATGATATACAGTATTATCTATAACTTGTGGAACTCCATATAAATTATCAGGATCAGTTCTTACAAAGTAATCTGGTCTTTGTGTTTCATATGCATTACCTATGTCTCCAGCTACATATACAGTTGCATATTTAAATACATCTTTATATAGCTCTTTTAAAAATTGTCCTTGCATATTGAAGGACATCATTAATAGTATTAGTGTTATTAGTTTTTTCATAGTTAAAATTTACTTTCTATAATTTCATCAATATGTTGCTGTATTGTGTCTACAGCATTTTCAGGTAATTTAAGTGAAATATCACTTTCAAGTCTTACAATCTCTTTTTCATTATAATATAATATAAGAGTAGGAAGAAAAAGTATTTTTTCTTTTTGAAAAAATTTAGGTTTTTCAGTTATACAAAAAGTATAAGTATTATAGTCTTTGAAAGGTTTAAGTGAAATTTCAGAATCTTTAGTGAAAGGAGCAGAAAACTGTACTACCGAAATGTCTGATTTAAAATTCTGAGCATTTAGGAAGATGGGAAATAACAATAATATTATCCATGTTTTCATTTTCTACTTATTTCATAAAGTCTTTCATCCATTTTATTTAATTGTTCCTTGATTTCAGTGATGTCGGCTTTAATAGTTTTGACATCTTCTTGAGTGAGTTCAATGGTCGATCTTACCAATTGATCCTTATAATCGAACTCAATTTTTTGAACTTCTGGTTCAGGTAGCTCCATAGCTTTTGCTATGTCAGCTTGTAGTGTAAAATACATTGCAATAAGAGATGAGAATCCAACTGCTGCAGCAACTAATTCTTTTATCGTTAAACTAAACTTACTGTCTGGAGTTAGATCTACTTTGCTCATTTCTTTTCTACATATATATAGTTAAATGTTATTTTATCACTTATAGTGTTTGTTTGAGTATATTTCATTTTATTTATTATTACCAGATTGCTAAACAATTATTATCTGCTGCCGCATCTGTGCCAGTTGCATATAAGTGTAAAATTTGTAGGGGTAGGTAATCACCTACTGGGAAGTTACTAAATGTAACTATATCTCCACCTACTGTTTTTACTTTTACATCTACAAAAGATTTTGCTACATCCATAGTAGCTTCACTACTTCCAACATATAGAATACATCCAGTTGATGAGTCTATTCTTTGTTCGAAGTGAGGTCCAGCTTGGAATACAATAAAGTTTTCATTGTTAGCAAAAATATTATCATCTACTGATAATGTTGTATTACTGTCCACTGCAGTTACTTGTGTAACTGTATTGTCTGTTGTATTATATATAATATCCCCAACAACTACATTACTAAAATTAGATGCTGCTGCTACTAACTTATTTGCTGTAGTTGCAGAAGCTGTACCTGATAATTGTACTGCATTTGGTGAAGGGATTGGATAATTATCACTTGCTATAACCGCAAGTGCTTTGTTGGTGTTAACCGTTATTTTTGGATATGCCATTTTTATTTATTTAGAGGGTTAAAAATCTCTTTATCTATCATAAGGAAAAACTCTATTTAATGTATCTCTCCTTTTATCACAACCGCAATCGCTTCCAGTTGCTTTGCTTACTCTATTAACAACACTTTTAATTCCTGTTGCTTTTGTAAATTTTTCTATACTATCGCCTAAGCCTCTTGATTTCATTTTATTTTTTTTTACAAACGCACTCTGCCACTGGGCAAGTTTGTACGTCAACTATTAATTTTGAGACTAACCAATTCCACTTGCATAATAATTTTATCCAAGAGTTTTGAATCCATAGTCCTAATTTTACAAATAATTTACCCATTTTGTTTTTTTAAATATACTTCTGGTGGAGGCAACTTATCAATTCTTCTTGGAACATATGCTACATGCACTGGTCCAGCTTTGATGTTGATCTCCGCCTTTTGTTTTACTATTTTCTTTTTTGTTTCTTTTTTAGCCACTGGTTTTTTTACCACTGCCTTTTTTTTCGAAACTGGTTTTTTAGTTTTCGCCATGTAATTAAATTTAAGTTATTTCATACTGCATCCAAAGTTCTTTGCATAGTTGGCCATTGAAACAACCTTTGAAGAATATTTGTCTTTTTTCTTCATGACTGCATTAGCCGCACTACACGCATCTTTGAATCCATTTTTTTTCGCCCAAGATGTAAATGCACCTTGTCTTGATTTTTTGATTTGTGGGAAACCTGTTGCCATTTTATTTATCTTTTAAAACTGTGAGCCTTCCAAGTGGACTTATGTCTGTAAGACATTCCTTTATCAGCTCCATATGCATGTCCATACTTTTTCTTAGACATTGCTTTACTTTCATCTCTTCTATCTTTGAAGGATTGTTTGTGCTTACCTTTGTGTCTTCCACCTAATGATTCATCAAGTCTTGCATTATAACCTTGTGCCATAATTTCTAATTTTTAATGTTTATACAAATATAGTTAATTTATTCTTTTCCTCTCAGGGCTTGTCCAGAGATAGTGTAGTTAATTCCACTCATATCTGCAAGACTTTGTTTCTTTCCAGTTATTTTTCTCATTTTTCTTATATACTTCTTTTGAGAAATAACTTTATTGTTATATTGACAAGTAAGCAACTCTTTAGTTCCTTTTTTCTTGCCTTTACATGGGTTTTCTTTTTTAGCCATCTATCGAGTCTTTTTTCTTGTTAAACAACTCGTTTACTTTATCTTTACCTTTCTTCAATAGATCTTCTCTCTTTCCTTTTCTACATGCAGCTAAATCCATTTTTTGTTTTCTTCTAACTTTAGGATCATCAGAAAACCTTGCAGGTCTTTTAGAATCGTTAGGGTCTTTTCCTAATACTTGAATTTTACATCTTTCACTCATAACTTTATTTTTTATCTTCCTTGACCACGATATAATCTACCACTGTAATACTTTCCACCAACTTGTTTAGTAAATCGGTTTTTACTGTGGACTCCTGGTCTTTTTTTATGTGGCGTAACTTTATAATTGTTAACTATCTTTCTTGCCATTAGTATTTACGAGGGTTAAATCCTCTATTATTGTTTCTTCTGCTTTTTCTACAAACCTTTTTTCCTCTTGCATTGATTTTACATGCTACCCCTCTTGCTTTAGCCGCTACTTTAGAAGATTTTCTTCTAAGTCTATCTGCTTTTCTGCTTTTGCCTTTACTGGCAGCTTTGTATGCACGATTACCGATTCTATCGGATCTACGCAATATTCTTGTTACTCTATCAGCCATTGTGTTATATTTATTAGTTATTTATTAGTTATTTATTTTTTTCTTTTGGTTTTACTTCCCATACCTCTTACAACTTTTCTTACCGCTTTCTTTGCAACTCTCTTTACTCTTTGACCTACAGTGCTAAGTTTTCTCTTTAAAGGTCTACCTTGTGCTCTTTTTTTAAGTCTTGCTGCTCTTTTAGTTGTAACTATCTTAGATTTTGTTTTACTTCCAGGTTGTGAAATTAAGCGACCTTTAGAAGGATATTTGTTCTTTCTTTTTTCAAGCCTATTAGTTCTTGAGTCAAGTGATTTAGTAACCGATTTCTTGTATTGTCGCCTCTTCGTACCTTTTACTTTTTTCTTTTTATTTTTAGCTTTTAGTATATAGTCGCTCATGATTTTTTATTTTTTTCTACTTAGTCTTTTATTAATTTTAACTTCTTTTCTTTTAATTGCTTTTTTCTTTCGAGCATTCTTTTTTGCAAGTGCATTTATTTTAGTTACACTTTTTCTTTGACCACTACTTAATCCTTTAACATTACTTGTTCTTAGCTTTTCATATTTCTTAGGTCCTAATTGTTTTAAAAGTTTTGAAGCTTTTTTTGCAATTTTAGATTCACTCTTTTTAACCTTATTATACTTACGCCTTGTGGCTTTTACTTTACGAGCAATTACTCTTGAATTTCTTTTTGTTGCCATTTTATTTATGCTCTTTTACGAGTCTTTCTTTTTTTAGGGTAACTTCTTTTTGACTTAACTGCAGAAACTAATTTTTTTCCTGAATCTATAACTCCTTTAACTTTACCTTTCTTTACATTGCTATAAACTTTAGATGCAGCAGTAACAATTTTACCAAGTTTACTTCCTTGAATTTTTTTAACTGCCTTTTTAACTTTAGAAACTGCTCTTCCAGTTCCTCTTTTTCCAGTCTTAACTATTTTAGCTTGTCTTTTGGCAAGTCGGGTTGCACGTTTGACTTTCCCTTTAACATTAGATTTGTTAATCTTTTTGCTTAATTTGTCTATTCGCTTTGACGCGCTTTTTGTTCGTTTTGGTCTAACCCTTACACCCATGATTTATTTTTTTGTTTGTATCTTTACAAAGATATATAATTTAGTTTAATGAAATTTAAGGGTCTTCACATCAGAAAAGCACAAGCTCGTGTGACTCCAGATCACGATTATCTCAAGTATTGGAGGGTTGTAAGGTTTTGGGTAAAAGCTACTTATGGTATTGGTACACCTGATTTAGATATGTTATTATTCTTATATAGTGAACAAGTTTTTAATAAAACTAAGTTTGAAGAATATAATGAATTAATGTCCTGGGATGAGAAAAGGTTTCGTATGTTATTACGAGATGGTTGGATTCATGTTTGGAGAAAGAGAACTGGTAACGAAACTACATTATATGAGTTAACATATAAAGCGAAACGAATGATTAATAGTGTATATAAGAAGTTGAATGGTGAAGAGATACCTGAGTCAACTAATCCATTATTTAAACATGATGCAAGTTATATGCAAAAGGTATTTAAAAACTTTATAAAAGATTTAAACAATACTATAAAACAACAACGACATCTCTCTCAGAAATAATAGTAAATGTTTCATCCTTGATAAACATGCTGTGACCAGCGGCTTTATCATAGAATATAACATCTCCTTCATTAATAACAGAAACATCAGTACCAGGTTTTACTACTTGTCCTTTTTGATATCTAAAGGATTCAACATCTTCTGATGAAAGTAACAGTCCTGACTTTGTTTTCTTTTCTTCGTTAATCTTCTGAATTACTATATACTTTCCTATGGGAGTCATATTTTTTATCTTTATTATAAACCATATATCCATGGTTTTCTAAAAGTTCAATAGCTTCGTTAATCTTTTTTACTTCTTGTCTATAAGAGTCGAAAATGTAATTGTGTATTGGCATATTATTTCTTTTGGTTTATTCGTGCATGAGTTACTATAGCATTCGTAGATAGTATAGTAGTCGCTACACTGACTGCATTTATTAATGCATTCTTGGTTACTTTTAAAGGATCGATGATTCCTAACTTAAACATGTTTCCATACTTTTCGTTCTTGGCATCATATCCATAACATATCTTGTTTTTGTTTTTTGCTTTTTTAAACTCGTTGGTTATCTTACTATAATCCTTACCTGCATTTTCTAATATCTGAATTAAAGGGGTTCTTATAGTTTCATGCATTATGTGGTATGCAACCTTTTCTTCTTTAGATGCTTCCTTGTCTTTATCTAAAGGTGCAACTCCACCAAGTCCATCGGCAATTTCCCACAAGGCTATTCCTCCACCCGCGATGATACCTTCATCAAGTGCAGATTTGACAGCGCATACCGAGTCATCGACTCGGTCAAATTTTTCTTTTTGTTCTACATCACTGTTACCTCCAACATAAATACAACCAATTGCACCACTAAGACTTGCGATCCTTTCATTGATAAATTTCTTTTCTTCATTATGCTTTGTGTTTTCTTGTTGTTCTTTTAGTTCTTCTATTCTTTGTTTTATTTCTTCAGTAAGTTGATTGTGTTTAATTATTACTGATGATTCTTTACCTACAATAATTTTATCTGCATATCCCAGGTCGTTGGGTGTAATCAAACTCAAGTCATCACCAGTAGATTCTGAAAAATACTTAGCACCTACTGATACTGCAATGTCTTGCATTAATTCATTTTTCTTATATCCAAAGTTTGGTGGAATAATATTACATAGCTTCAAGCCATTACGAACAACATTCGCGGCCAAAGTGTTTATTACATTTTGTGAGCATTGTCCAATGATAAGTAGCTTTTGATTTTGTTGAATGATTGGTTTAAGTATAGTTTCAATTTGTAGTATGTTGCTAATCTCAGTATCACACACTAAAACTTTTACATCTTCAAGTATACATTCATCTTTTCTTTGGTCGTTTATAAATAGGTTGGATGTATATCCTCTATCTACTTTAATTCCATTAGTAACTTCCGCATATGTTTCCGAAGTCATAGACTTTTCAACTGTAACGATTCCATGCTTCCCAACTTTTTCATATGCTTTACTAATTATCTCACCAATCTCTACATCATTGTTAGCTGATATACTTGCAACCTCTACTAATGCTTTGTCATCTACATCGACTGCTCTTCGTTTCAATACTGAAAGTATATACTCACTGACTTTGTTTATGTGTCGAATCACTTCAGTGGTATTCATATCGGGAGTAATGTGAATGTTACCAGCTTTTATCAAAGCCTCAGTCAAAACAATAGCAGTTGTTGTCCCATCACCTGCAACACTTGCGGTTCGGTTGGCTGCATCCTTCATCATTTGAATTGATAGGTTCTCAACTGGATCGTCTAAGTAAATACTTTTAGCAACAGTCACTCCATCCTTAGTAATTGTAATTCCTCCTAAGTGATCAGGGGATTCTATTAACACTGTCTTCCCGCGTGGGCCGAGTGTACTCTTAACTGCTTTGGAAATTTTGGTGATTCCTTCAATTAGCTTTTGTCTGCCTTTGCTATCAAAGGTTAAGTCTTTAGGGATATATCCTTGGTTGCTCATTTAAGATTTTATTTAATTATAATGAAGTAAAGATACATATATTATTTTAATATCTGTGTTGATTGTGTTAATGTTTGTCCTTTTTTTTTGCACTATAGTATTTTCTATATTATATATTGTTACTTGTCTACAAATTTAATGTTTTTTTCAACACAACTAACACAAATAATATAATATACTGAAATAGAGTAAGTTATGATGTGTTGATTTAGTGTTGAAGTGTGTTGAAGTTGGGATATAGTGTTGAAGTAGGTACAAAAAGAAAAGAGGTTCATTAGAACCTCTCTCACAAATAATCAAAACAGAACAATTGGGAATTTCTTTTTAATACTCAAAGATATTTTTATCGCCATCCATTCTCATCTTGGCTCTTTCGATACCATCTGCGATACAATCTATCTTATATTGTTTTTTCATTTGTTTTCTATACAATGATGCTTGGCTAATTCCAGTCATTCCTGGATCCATTTGGTAGTTTACCAATCTGCCATCTTTTATATAAAGACCATTGTTAAAGTATGTTGCGTTTTTCATTGCCATGTCTTTCGTTTTGAACAAAGATACTAAAAATATTTTTATGTGTTCAGATACATAGGGGTTGAGGGTTATATATGGGTTTACAGTCGCCACCCCCCCAATCGAAAACCGATTTTTTTTGCCTACCCCCTCGACTATTTAAAATTTTTTCTGCAACTTTTTCAACTTTTGCCCTCCTCCTCCTTGCCTCTCCTCCCTTCTCCTCTTGTCTGCTCTTGTTGTTGCTCTCCTTCCCTCTCATTATCGGCTAACCTTCCCCCATTCTCCCACCTTCCCCCACTTACACCCCACACAAACACAGAGAGGAATCTCTTAACCCCACACCGACACCCACAAAACCCAAACAAATTAACCCCATTTTAGATCTATTTTTGATGACATAAACAGCTGTAACTCAATCACTTATAAATTAATTTAGAAATAAAATAGAAATAAATTTTTTTATTCCGATTGTTATTCATAGTTTTGGAACAGAAATAGAAATTAATTAAAACTTAATTATAACACATTATGAAAAATTTATCTTATGAAATGGAACTTGCAACCATTCAAAATAACTGCCAAGAATTAGAAAACTTTATTAACAATTTAAATTTATAACTATGAGTAATTTAACAACAGAATTAAAAGGGGAAGAGCTAAAAAAATATATAGCAAAAAGATTTCCAAAAGTAGAACCAACACAAACAACAATTAATATGAATGCACACACACAAGAAGCCGACTTAGATTTAATTAATCATATTGCCGATAATATCGAAAATTATGAGGGGCAATATTTTGATGACTTGCACCATCATTTATTTAATGAAGATTATTTTATTATTGGCTATTATCAAGCCGAGCAATTTATAAAAGAAAATAATCTAAATACATTCGATTTAATTACATATTGCCAAGAGCAAGAAAAAGAAAACTTTGGAGAGATAAACAACACCTTTGACAATGCCGAAAAATTAGTAAATCATTATGCATATTGGAGAGGGCAAGAATTGATGTATAATCTCAAAGCCATCTGTGATTTTAGAGGGCAAAGAATAACCGAAGAACTAATAAAAGAAGTCGAGGATGAAATAATTGAAAGAAGTTAAAAAATCTCCGATGAGTAAAGGTTTAAACACCTACGAAACACCGATTTTTTCGGTGTCAGATTTAACACTAAAAAACAATTAAAATGAAAGATTTAGATTTCAACTTACTATGGGAGCAATATTATGCTAAAGTAGAAGAAAGAAACAACCAAGATGAAGAGGAATTTATTATGGCTATGGGCTTTTATAACTTCATCTTAGAGGCACAAAATAAAAGAATTGATGAAAACATTGAAGCCAGTGCAAAGGAAGAACAATATTATTTAAATGAGATTGAACAAGGAAATGACTCTTCACATAACTATAATATTGTGGAGTGGGAAAAGGGCTTTC
>Ga0208919_1000063_pt1 | contig 72880 bp, 70 predicted proteins | sample 4_EtaG_FD_184076 | JGI IMG/M metagenome (GOLD analysis project Ga0208919, IMG submission 184076) | Marine viral communities from the Subarctic Pacific Ocean - 4_ETSP_OMZ_AT15127 metaG (SPAdes) (version 3) | ecosystem: Environmental > Aquatic > Marine > Oceanic | place: Pacific Ocean | collected... | reverse complement strand
GGAATGGGCGGTGCGGTCAGTAAGTGCTCTTCGACACTGGCTTTAAATTGCTCACAAAGCGCCTGAATACGTGCGTCACTGGCTCGCTTGCCCAGGATGTGTTCTTCAATATGGCGAAACTTGACCTCTCTAGGCTGACCACCGCGTCTGCTAAGGTAGGCCACGATGGCGCGGTACTGAGCTTCCGGCGCTTGACAGTATACGTCGGCAAACGCCTGGCGTTTTAGGGTTGCTGAATCGAGAACAACGCCATCGAAGTCAAACACCAATGCATAAGAAGGAATCGTATCGTCATCACTCACGGAACTACTCCGCTGGCTAGGTTCCAGGCAAAAAACGGCACTATACCTAGGCGACAAGTGCCGTTACACGAACATTAGCTACGTTTGAAGCGTGAATATAACCAACTTTTTAGGGGAGTATTGCCTAGTAAAACCAGCACAATCACTGAGGTAAGCACTAATGAAAGTGGGTTGATTACCAGCGCGAGTAGGAAATCCGTACTGCTGTCACCGACCGATGACATAGCCTGTCGGTAAGATTCATCCAGCAGCGGGCCAAGAATGACACCGAGAATAATCGGGCCCATCTGAAAGCCAAACATCTTCAGCCAGTAGCCCAATATGCCAAAGCCTAGCATCCAATAAACTTCTGTCATGCTGCTGTTAAGCGAGTAGGTACCTACCACACACAGCACCAATATCAGCGGGATCATAATGGCTTTAGGCACTTCAACAATTTTTGAAAAAAGCTTAATACCGGTGAGCCCAAAGATGAGCAGGAATATATTGGCCAATGCTAAATTGCCGACCGTAAACCAAAAGATATAGGGTGTTTCGATCATCAGCATTGGGCCTGGATTCAGGCCATGAATGACTAGTGCACCGATAATAACGGCGGTGACTGCGTCACCCGGCATGCCGAGGGTAAGCATAGGTACGTAAGCGCCACCCACTGCTGCGTTATTGGCGGTTTCAGGTGCCACAAGCCCTTCATACGCGCCTTCACCAAAAGGCACTTCAGGGTTTTTAACTGTGCGCTTGGCGTGATCATAAGCAAACAGTGATGCAATATCTCCGCCAGTACCGGGGAGAGCGCCAACCACGACGCCGATAATAGACGTGCGTAAAGAAAGCGGTAAAAACTTGAGCACCATATTAAGAGGCGGAACGATCTTATCGACGTTCTGTTTAACGGGCACTTTGGCCATATTATGTAGCTGGTAAAACGCTTCCGCGACACCAAACAGGCCAATCATGACCACCACGTAATGAATCCCGCCCAGCAGTTCCATACTACCCATGGTTAGGCGTGGCTGGGCGGTTACCATGTCCATGCCGACCAACCCAATGGTGGCCCCCAGGGCGACAGAGAAAATACCGCGTGCAAGCGATTTACCCGATAGCGAGCTGACCAATAGTAAACCCATGACGGCGATTAAAAAGTAGTCGCGGGGGGCAAATTTAAGAGCAAGATCGGCAAGGTGCGGGGCCGTGGCAGCGAGTACGGCCACACCAATCAAGCCACCGATGACCGACATCACGGTGCTCAGACCGATCGCTTTGCCCGCTTCACCTTTCTGGGCTAACGGGTAACCGTCGAAAGCAGTTGTGACCGCTGATGGGGCACCAGGAATATTGAGCAGGATGGCCGTGCGCGAACCGCCGTAAACGCCGCCGACATAAATACCCACCATCAGCGCTAGCGCGTTATTAATGTCCCAGGAAAACGTAAATGAAATCAGAATGGAGACGGCCATCGTAACCGAGAGGCCGGGAATAGCGCCGATGTAAATACCGGCGATCACGCCCAGGGCAGTTAAGCCCAATAGACCTGGATCAAGCCAAGCCATGAGCAGATAGGAGAAGGTATCACTCATTGGATGCCTCGGGGTTCATTATCAAGGAAGATAGACACGAAACACTATCGTGAAAAGTACATAAATTACCGCAATGGCAAGCGAAGCAATCACTAGAGAACTAATGATTTTTCCTTGACGATAATAAATGAACATAGCGGCTAAAAAGATAAAGGTGCTTACATAGAAGCTTGTCCATACGATAGCTACTAAATAGAGCATCGATACTATCGAGAACACCACAATATGCGTTTTAAAATGCTCATGTAAAAACACTTTAAACTCTTGGCTAGCGCTGTGAATTTGGGGATCTCGCTGCTTGCGCCGATGGCTGAAGATAATGGCTATTGAGGAAGCGAGCATTATCAAGGCGAGCCCGACAGGAAATGAGCCAGCGGAGTTCAGCTGCACCCCATTATCGATACGATAAGCCTCGTAGAGGACGCCGACACTAAACAGCAGAAGCAACCAGTCAAAGACCTTTTCTCCCGCCCGAACGCGCTCAATTTTTTTAGTCATACAGAGACTCCAAGGGGACAGGTGGTAATCCTGTCCCCTAAGTCATAGGAAGATAGCGTTAGGGGCGTGGAATACCTAACTCTTCAGGGGATTTTTCGACCGCATCCGCTTCGAACATTGACCATGCTGTGACGGATTGCCAGTTATCCAGGTATTGCTGCGCTTCTTCACCGTTGAGGTTGAGCGATTCGCCACCAAAATTAGCTAAGAACTCTTGGAAACCATCGCTGGCAACGGCCTGCTCGTAAGCATCTTCCAAGGTAGCTTTTACGTCATCGGGTGTATCTTCACGCACAAAGACACCCCAGAACGGGCCCCAAGGCAAGAATGAATCAAGCTCTGGGATAGCATCGGTGATCGGCGGAACGTCCGGCAGATCCTCCAGTTCTTCACTACCCAGCACGGCCAGGCCCTTCAGGCGGCCCGCGCGGATTTGTTCGGCCACAGCAGAAAGACTTAGCGGCATAAAGTCGATATGTTCACCCAGCAGTGCCGTAACACCAGGTCCATCTCCACCGAAGGTCACTGTGCGAACATGAAGATCGTCGACAGAGTTGATCATTGCGTGAATCGTACTGGGCAAGCCACCGGCACCGGTACCGCCCATTTTGAGCTCGTCGGGGTTTTCGTGGGCGTACTCAAGCAGCTCAGCGAAAGTATCGAATGGGCTATTAGGATGGGTGGCAATAACCACCCGGCCTTGGCCGATAATATTGATAGGATACATATCATCGTAGGTGAAATCGGCTAAGCCCATTAGTGGGTATAGCTGGGGATTCTCTGCACCAAACAGCAGGTTATAGCCGTCAGGGCGCTGGCGCATGACGTGGTTCATGCCAATAACGCCAGTACCCCCTGGACGGTTGGTGAGAACAATAGTGGTATCCAGAACCTCTTCCACGTGGGGCGTCAGGCTGCGTACGACGTTGTCGGTGGCGCCCCCGGCTCCCCACTGGATGGTACCTTGAATGTTACGGTCAGGATAATCGGCGAGGGCGCCCCCCGCGACTGCCAAAGAGCCGATAGCGATAGCCAACTGGGTGAAAAGTGGCTTAGTCATAATGCTTATCCTCCAACGAGTTATTATATTAGTTGCTGCCAAAGGCGATATTAGTTCGCCTTACGAACTTAAGTGCTTAAGGCGAACACTAGTGATCGCTATGGCGGCTGTCAATCAACAAACCTTCGTATAAGACCAAGGTTTAATATTGCGTGATGGCCGTTACAAGGCAGTACTAAACATGCTGTTTTAGCAGGTGTTAATAGAGTTTTGGGCGCATTAGCCATTGTTTCTGATAACAATAAACCTCTATTACCTCTATATAGTAACGGTTTTTGATAGGTGTCGTGTTAGTCGTATAGGGAACAGGTTGCCACACCCCCCGTCCTATCGTGCATAATGCGAACTAAAGAACGCTATGCGAACAATGGTCACCTATACTGAAAGCCATTAGCTCAGCCATAGCGACACATAATAGTCGTGGTGCTAGAGCTCATTCGCTTGAAAGCACTACCTGGGAGGATGCTATGCGCGCAATCGCCACTGTTTGTTTAAGCGGAGACCTGCGAACTAAGCTGGAAGCCATTGCCCGTGCCGGTTTTGATGGCGTAGAAATATTTGAAAACGACCTGCTCTCTTTTGATGGCTCGCCGCAGGAAGTGCGTGCGCTGTGTGAGCGCCTGGGGCTGAAGATCGTTGCCTTTCAACCGTTTCGCGATTTTGAGGCGATGCCGGAGCCGCAGCGCAGCCGCAATCTAAAGCGTGCAGAGCGAAAATTTGAACTGATGGAGCAGTTAGGCACTGATTTTCTGCTGGTGTGTAGCAATGTATCCCCTCAGGCCATGGACGATATGGATCGCGTAGTGGCCGATTTGCGCGAGCTTGCCGAGCTGGCAGCGAAGCGGAATATTCGGGTGGGGTTTGAAGCGTTGGCCTGGGGGAGGCATATTTCTGACTACCGCGATACGTGGGAAGCCGTGCGGCGCGTCGATCATCCTAATTTGGGCATTGTGCTCGACAGCTTTCACATTCTATCGCGTGGCCATGATCTCTCTGCCATCGGCAAAATCCCTAAACAAAAGATCTTCTTCGTCCAGGTGGCAGATGCGCCGCTGCTGGATATGGATGTACTGCAGTGGAGCCGTCACTTCCGCTGCTTTCCCGGCCAAGGTCGCCTACCGCTGAAAGCCTTCATGGCCGAACTCGCCAAAACCGGTTACGACGGCCCGCTGTCGCTGGAAATTTTTAGCGACGCCTTTCGCGCCGCACCAACTGAAATCACTGCCCTGGATGGTCTTCGTTCGCTCATTCTGCTCGAAAACCTTATCGAGGAGGGCCCCTGGGCAAGCCCTATTCCCCCGGCGCCCAACTACAACGGCATTCATTTTATAGAGTTTACCCTCGACGAAGAGAGCGCCGCGCCGCTCGGCGAATTTATCGATGCACTGGGCTTTCGTCATGTAGGCCGCCATCGCTCCAAAAATGTCGAGCTCTGGAAGCAGGGTGAGATTCATCTGGTGCTCAATTTTGAAACGGACAGCTTTGCCCATACTTTCCGGCTGCTTCACGGCACCTCAGTGTGTGCGGTGGGTTTCCGTGTTGATGATGTTGAACGCGGGCTTGCCCGTGCAAAAGCATTTAAAGCACAGACATTCCGTGGCCAGGTGGGCGAAGGCGAGATGGAAATCTCAGCGCTGCGGGGTATAGAAGGCAGCCTTGTTTACCTGGTGGATGATCAAGCGGCTGAGGACTTGCAGTGGCGAACCGATTTTGAACTGTTTGACCAAGAGAGCCGCAATGAGGCCGGTCTCACCCGGGTAGATCACCTCTCTTACGTACTGCCCGCTACGCAGCTACTCAGTTGGCAGCTCTTTCACCGCACCGTATTTGGATTTAACGCGGCCGCAGAGAACGAGATCATCGACCCAAGGGGCATGATGATCAGCCAAGCGGTGATTAGCCCAGAGCAGAGTATTCGCATCCCGTTGACGGTTTCACAGGCCCAGGATACCCAGCCAGGGCGTTTTCTGAGCGAGTTTCGCGGTGGCGTGCAGCAGATCGCCTTTGAAAGCCACGATATCTTCGCCACGGTTGATGAGCTACAAACGCGCGGCTTGCCGCTGCTGAAAATTCCGCAGAATTACTACGACGATCTTGAAGCACGCTACGGGCTGGAAGAGGAGCTGTTAGAGGCAATGCGTAAGCGCAATATTCTGTTTGATCGCAACGACGAAGGCGACTTTCTCCACGCCTATACCGAAACGTTCTCGGGCCGATTCTTCTTCGAAATCGTTGAGCGGCGTGGAACCTACCAGCAGTTTGGTGCTGCCAACGCGGGTATTCGCCTGGCCGCTCAGGCCGCCCAGCGCTAATTAGACAAAACGAAAACAATGCGGCGGTGCAAAGCGGCACTGCTCGGGAGGATAGCAATGAAACTTGGCCTAATCGGTAAAGCGATTATGAACTCCAGTTCACCGGACTTGCATGTTCGGCTGGGGCAGCTCACCGGCATACCTACTACTTACGACCTGTTTGATGCCAACGAGCAACCGATTAAGTCACTGGCAAAACAGGTAGATAAAGTCATCGCCGCAGGCTATCGCGGAGTTAATGTGACATTTCCCTGGAAAGAGGCCGCCGTTGGGCTGGCCTCCCGTCTATCCACGGGCGCAAAAATGGTCGGCGCTGCCAATACATTGGTGTTTGAAAACGGCGAAATCATCGCGGAGAACACAGACTTTACCGGCTTTATGAGTGGCTTTCGTGCCACCTTAGGTGAGCGCAAACCGGGCCGCGTACTGTTGATGGGCACCGGCGGCGTCGGCAAAGCCGTTGCTTTTGGCCTGGGGCAACTGGGTGCAAGCGAGGTAATCCTGATGGATCTGGATGACGCCAAGTCGCGCCAGCTGGCCAAGGAGCTACAGCAACACGGTTTCACTGCATCGACCATTACCGCCGCGCAGCTGGCTGATACCGTGCCCCACTGCGATGGGCTAGTAAACTGTACACCGATTGGGCACGAAAAAAGCCCCGGCTGCCCGCTGCCTGCAGAGCTGGTGCAGGCGCACCACTGGATTTTTGATGCGGTGTACGTGCCCGCCGTCACTGAATTTATTTCCGCGGCAAAGCAAGCGGGCGCTGCGGTGGTTAGCGGGGTTAGCCTGTTTGTGTATCAGGGCGTCGACGCCTTTAAGCTGTTCTGTGAAGATGAAGCTAAACGCGAGGCGGCTGACCAGCAGTCAACCACGCTATTTGCCCACTACCGTCGCGAACTACTCAAGGAAACTGACGAATGAGCCAAGGTAAAGTATTAGTGCTGCACGGACCTAATTTGAATCTGCTCGGTACCCGCCAGCCGGAAATTTATGGCTATGAGACCCTTGAAGACGTCAATAACGCGCTACGTGAAAAAGCCGTCATGGCTGACTGGGAGCTTAACTGCCTGCAGAGCAACCACGAAGGCGCGCTGATTGATGCTATTCATGCGGCACGGCTTGATGGTACCCAGGCAATTATTATCAATCCCGCTGCCTATACCCACACGTCAGTAGCGATTCTGGATGCGCTTAACGCCTTTGAGGGTAAGGTCATCGAAGTGCATATCTCTAATGTACACAAGCGCGAAAGCTTCCGTCACCACTCCTATGTATCGCTGCGTGCCGATGGCGTCATTGCCGGGCTGGGCACACAGGGTTATCAGGCCGCGCTGGATGCGATCATGAAAGCGGCGAGCATCTCCTAGGGTGATCCATTAATAGTTGAGAAGGTTGTCATGACCAGACTTCGACTAGCCTTGGTGGGGGCGGGTGTTATCGGTCGTCGCCATATCGGCTTGATCCAGGAGAGTGCCCAGGTAGCGCTAACCGCCATTGTTGGCCCAGGGGCTGCAACGCAAACCCTTGCCAATACGTTGGCCGTTGAGCACCACCAGGATCTACCCACGCTTTTTGCCCGGCAAACAGTAGACGGGGTGATTTTGGCAACCCCCAACGCGCTACATGTGGAACAAGCCCTGCTGTGCATAGAAGCAGGTGTGCCTGCGCTAATTGAAAAGCCCGTGGCGCATAGCGTGGCGGAAGGCGAGCGGCTGTTGAACGCGGCAAGCACTTCCTCAGTCCCTCTTTTAGTCGGTCATCACCGGGCCCATAGCCCCATTTTAGCCAAAGCGCGTGCCATCATTGCCGAAGGGGTGATTGGGCAGCCGGTCGCTATTCAGGGAAGCGCGCTTTTTTATAAGCCGGATAGCTATTTTGACGAGGCTGCATGGCGCAGGGAGCCGGGAGGTGGGCCTGTGTTGATCAACCTAATCCATGAGATTGGTAATCTGCGCTCACTGTTGGGCGATATCACCCATGTGCAGGCGATGACCTCCCAGGCCACGCGCCAGTTCACCGTGGAAGATACCGCGGCCATTAACTTTCAGTTTGCTAACGGCGCGCTGGGCACATTTTTACTGAGCGATACGGCGGCCACGCCGCGTAGCTGGGAGCAGTCTAGCGGTGAGGATCCTGTCTACGCGCATTACCCCGATGAGGAGTGTTATCTGGTGGCCGGTACTCAGGGGTCATTGTCGGTACCGACGCTGCGCATCAAACGCTACTGTGAGGAGCAAGTTGCTTCATGGTGGGAACCGTTTGATGAGCTGACACTCGATGTTCGCCGCGATGACCCTTTGGCTTGCCAACTTGCTCATTTTGTCGCCGTTATCCGCGGCGAAGCAACGCCCTTGGTCAGCGTGCACGATGGTTTGCAAAACCTAAGAGTCGTTGAGGCGATTTACGATGCGGCTGCCACAGGCCGGTGTATAGCACTCTAGGCGAGTTATCAAAATAAGTTGTCGTTCCACAACAAGAGTTAACATTTCTGATAGTTAGAATACTGTCTATTGTTAAACCTATTAAGTTAAATATTCTTTAGTTTTAGATATTTATACTAAAGTCGTGTTTTTTATGACTAAAGTAAAAGAGTAATCTCGCTGTATGTAGCGCGAATAGATGTACGAAATGCGAACATAAAAACAAAGCAATAATAGGAAGTTAAAATGAAAAAAATCTTTGCCGCAACCTGTTTCGCCGTTTGCAGCAGCGCCTTGGCTCTCGGTCTCACTGTTTCCTCCGCTAGCGCCAATGAGTGGCCGACTAGCGATATTCGCCTGGTCGTTCCTTATGCGCCGGGTGGCACTACCGATGTCTTGTCGCGTCGCGTTGCTGATCTCCTCCAGCAAGAACTTGATGCCAATGTCATTGTAGAAAATCGCCCAGGCGCGGGCTCCACTGTAGGCACCGGTCGGCTCGCCCGCGGTGGCCGTGATGCTGACCACACCATCCTGATGGCATCCCCAGGGCACACGATTGGTGCCGCGATTTACCCAGACCTGGCCTATGACCCCGTTGAAGATTTCGTCTTTCTACAAAATATGATCGATATCCCCAATGTCATGGTGGTACCCGCAGACAGCCCCTATGAGAATGTCATTGAGTTTATCGAAGCTGCGAAAGAAGACAACATGACCTTCAGCCACAGCGGCGTAGGTAGCTCCATTCATATGTCGGGTGAGTTATTCAAAACGCTGACCGAAACGAATATGACGGCAGTGCCTTTTGCGGGTAGCGGCGCGGCGCTTCCTGCGTTGCTGAGCGGCGATGTGGATGTTTCGTTTGAGAACATGCCAGCGGTGCTCTCGCACATACGTTCAGGTGATCTACGCGCGCTGGCGGTTACCTCTGCCGAGCGTTCCGAGTACCTTCCTGATGTCCCGACGTTGTCAGAAATCGGTGAATATAACCTCGACCAGTTCATCACGACTGCCTGGTTCGGCCTGATTGCACACAGCTCCTTCCCTGAAGAGGCCCAGAGCACAATGCGAGAAGCGCTAGCCAATGTCATGGAGCGCGAAGAGTTTCTGGATTTCGCCGAACAGCTGGGTGCTGAGCCGGGCCAAGTGGCCGGTGATGAGTTCAAACAGTTTATCGCCGATGACCTGCAGCGCTGGGAAGAGGTTGCCGAGCAGGCTGGTATCAGTCAATAAGTTCAGTAACCCCCAATAAGCTAAGGCGAGGGCTATGTCCTCGCCTCTCTTATTTGTTAGGAGAAGGCAGCGATGACGACATCGGATTCCCATCGCAGGGTGAAGATAAAGGACATCGGCGATGTAATAGCAGGCGTTGTCCTGCTGGGATTTGCCCTTGTGCTGGTCTTTTACCTGGTACCCAACTACATCAATGAGCCGCCCATTCTGCAAAACCCGATGATGTCGCCCCGCTGGCTGCCTACGATCGTGGGTTGGTTGATTTTGCTGTTTTCCATTCTGCTCATCCTCCAAGGCTTACTGGTAACAGGTGCTCGCGAGGAAGATGAGCGAGCGATTGAAAAGGGCTCGCCGCGGCGTTTCTTTATGATGGTCGTTGCGTTAGTGATCTACGTTGCCCTGTTTGAAACGATGGGCGCGGTGTTCTGTGGCATCCTTGCAACGCTCGTCTTGTTTGTGGCCCACCCTGTGCGCACATGGTGGGTGTATAGCTTGGCCTTCCTGTTTCCCATCGTCGTGACATTCTTATTTGTTGAAGTGATGAATGTACCGCTTCCGATAATGCCGTTTTGGCTCTGATTGACTGATTCTCGTACTGGGTGAGCTATGGAAAATTTTTCGGAAGTCATACACCTATTCTTTACCCTGGAGAACTTCCTGGCGATCGCCGTGGGGGTTGTCATCGGTGTGGTGGTGGGTTCGATCCCAGGATTAACCGCGACAATGGCGGTGGCATTAGCGCTACCCTTCACCTTCTCAATGCAGCCGATTGCCGCCATCTTGCTGCTGGTGGGGATTTACAAAGGGGGGATGTACGGTGGTTCGATTACGGCGATCTTGATACGCACGCCAGGCTCTCCTGCTTCTGCCTGTACGCTGCTTGACGGCTATCCCATGGCCCAGCAGGGGCATGCGAAGAAAGCCCTCAAGGCGGCGCTATACTCTTCGGTTATCGCCGATTTTATCTCCAACATCGCGCTTATCTTCTTTGCCGCTTATCTGGCTAAGATCGCGCTTAATTTCGGCGCCCCAGAATTTTTCTGGCTGATCTGCTTCTCGCTGACCATTATTATTTCCTTGGCCAGTGGCTCGATGATTAAGGGCTTAATGGCGGCTTTGCTGGGCATTCTGCTTTCCATGGTAGGGCTTGACGATGTCTTTGGCTCTCAGCGGTTGACCTTTGGCAGCTACAACTTAATGGATAGCATCTCCTTTATTCCCTTGTTGATTGGTCTATTCGCCATACCGGAGATTATTGAGTTTTATCGCAAAAAAGCGGTGCCGCATATTAAGGCTAAGGCCAGTGGTGCTGGCTTGGCGTTTTCCGAACTGAAGCGCTGCATGTCGAGCATCGTACGGGGCAGTTTAATTGGGGTCATCATCGGCGCGATACCGGGTACTGGCGCCACCGCGGCGGCGTTTATTTCTTACAGCGATGCGCGCAGGCGCTCGCCTAATAAGGCTAATTTCGGTAAAGGTGAAGTCGAGGGTGTTGCGGCCGCGGAGGCGGGCAATAATGGCGTCGCGGGCGCTACCATGATCCCTCTGCTCTCGTTAGGTATTCCTGGTGATGTGATTACCGCGATTATACTCGGCGCCTTTATGGTGCATGGTTTGACGCCTGGCCCGCTGATGTTCCAAGAGAACCTATCACTGATTTATGCGCTGTTTATGGGCATCATGCTCAGCTCCGTTATTTTGCTGGTGGTGGGTAATGTGGCAATTAAGTACTTCTCATTAATTGCTGATATTCCAAAGCCGATTCTGTTTCCCATCGTCCTGATGTTTTGCGTATACGGCGCCTATGCGGTCAATAACGATACCTTCGATGTTGGGTTGATGTTGGCCTTCGGTGTGCTGGGATATATCTTCAATCGGGCGGCGATACCCGCAGCTCCGTTTCTGATTGGTTTTATCCTGGGTCCGATGTTTGAAGATAACCTGCGCCGCTCTCTTTTAATCGGCTCCAATGACCTATCAATTTTTGTACGTGGCCCGATTACTTGGTTCTTTATTGCCCTGACAGTGGGCTCGATTGGCTTGGCGTTTTATCGCTTTTGGGAGGCGCGCAGGAAGCGTCCTATAACGTCTAAGACCTCCTAAACCGCTAAGGCTTTACAAACATTTGAATGTGACAAGAGAACAAGTCAATGAGTGACCACTTTTATAGTGCCGATCGTATCCGTGACCGCTTTTCCCAAGCGATGTCCGATATGTATCAGCAAGAGGTACCCCAGTACGGCACGCTGCTCTCGCTGGTGGCGGATGTTAATCGAGAGGTCATTGAGCGCGATGTCAGGCTAGCGGACACGCTCACTGCAAACGGTGAGATGGAGCGGTTGCACGTTGAGCGACATGGCGCCATCCGAGTGGGCAGCCCCGAAGAATTGGCGCTGTTGCGCCGCATGTTTGCCGTTATGGGCATGTTTCCGGTGGGTTACTATGACCTTTCAGTCGCTGGCGTGCCTGTTCATGCAACGGCGTTTCGTCCCATCGACGATGAAGCGCTGAAGTTAAACCCTTTCCGTTTGTTCACGTCGTTACTCCGGCTTGAGCTCATTGCGGATGCCGAGCTGCGCGAACGGGCGGCGGCGATTATAGCGTCGCGAGAGATCGTCACCCCGCAGGCCGTCGCCCTGATCGAACGCTTTGAGGCTCAGGGTGGGCTCAACGAAGCCGAGGCCGAAACCTTTGTGGTTGAGGCGTTGGAAACCTTCCGCTGGCACCGTGATGCCACCGTCGATTTAGCGACCTATCAAGCGCTACACCAAGAGCATCGCTTGATCGCGGATGTGGTTTGCTTCCGCGGGCCGCATATCAACCACTTGACCCCGCGTACCCTGGACATAGACGCGGTGCAGCAGCGCATGCCGACAAAAGGTATTACCCCGAAGGCGATTATTGAAGGGCCGCCTAGGCGCCACTGCCCGATTCTATTACGGCAAACCAGTTTTAAAGCACTGGAGGAGTCCATCTACTTTGCGGATGAGGCAGAAGGCCAGCATACGGCGCGCTTTGGTGAAATCGAGCAGCGCGGGGTTGCCTTGACCCGTAAAGGGCGAATGCTTTACGACCAGTTGCTGGCTGCTTCACGTCAGGGCGATCCAGCCGTTTCTAATGCTGACCATCAAGCTCATTTAGCCCAAGCGTTTGCTGAGTTTCCTGATGATCAAGACGCGCTGCGCCGCCAAGAGCTGGCATTTTTCCATTACCGTGCAGTGCCGGGGGCTACCACGGCAGAGGACGCCACTAGCGATAACATCGAACGGCTTTTAGCAACGGGTGCGCTGGTGGCAACGCCCATGATCTACGAAGATTTTCTGCCGGTGAGTGCGGCGGGCATCTTCCAGTCTAACCTGGGCGATGGGACGCGCGATGAGTACAGCAGCCACTCCAGCCAGCAGACGTTTGAGCAGGCCCTGGGCACCGCCGTGACGGATGAAATTGCGCTGTATGAGCGTCGCCAAGCCAACTCGCTGGCCCAGGCACTTGCCGAGCTGGGCGGCGCATAAGGGGGAGTAGCCTGCGCTGAGCGCGCTGCCCTTGGTTGGCCTATCCGACCGTAACACCGCCGCAAACAAACAGCGTTTGGCCGGTCATAAAGCCGCTTCGGTCGTCGCAAAAGAAGCTGACGGCCTGGGCTACGTCTTCGGGCTGACCCATACGCTTTAACGGAATATTATCGATGATGCGACGGGCGCGCTCAGAATCGGGAGGATTATTCTCCCAAAAGGCACTGGTAGCAATGGGCCCTGGGGCAACGCAGTTAACCGTGATGCCGTGTTCCGCCAGCTCCAACGCCCAGGTTCTCGCCATAGACTGCAGCGCTCCTTTCGTGGCGCTGTAAATGGTGCGCGCCTCTTTGCCGAGCACCACGCGGCTGGCATTGATGACGATGCGCCCCATACCGGCTGCTTTCATGGAAGGCAGCAGTGCCTGTGTGCATATCAGCGCCGAGCGGACGTTCAGGTGCATTAATGTGTCGAAGTCTTCAAGCCGCGTCTCTTCAAGCAGCGCGGGGGCGACAATGCCTACGTTATTGATCAACCGGGTCACCGTATGGCGCTCGGCTATTTTCGCCATCACCCGGCGAGAGGCATCGGCATCGGCAAGGTCGACCAGGACGGCATCAGCTTGCAAAGACGCTGCTTCCGGCTCAACAATATCTACCACGATAACCTGGTAACCCTCCTGCTGGAGACGCAGGGCAATGGCTTGGCCGATGTTTCTAGCCCCGCCGGTCACCACGGCGCAGTGATGCTGAGATGTTCTGCTTTGATCAGAGTGTGAATGCATTTTTGTTATCCTTGGCGGTCATCAATCTTTGTTTTTGTATAAACCCAAACGTTAAAACGTCATCAGTCCCGACATCGTCATCAACCAAATTATTAGGCTAAGCGTAAAGAAGGAGGCTATAGTCGCCACCAGCAGAGCCGCCGCGCTCACCCCGGCTAAGCCATAGCGCTGGCCGAGTAGGGGGTAAATGCTGATCAACGGAGCGGCAGCAAACAGCAGCGCACCGGCCATATAAAGTGGGTCGATACCTGGGACAAGATAAAAGGCGATGAATATAGCCAGTGGGTGAAAGAGGAGTTTGCCGGCCACTATTTGGCCAACGTCCCTGGCCATTCCTTTCACCTGCAGGCCAAACAGCGCCCCGCCAATGACGAAAAGCGCCGCAGGGCCAGCTGCATCGGCTAGCATATCAATGGCTTTAAACAGCGGGCCAGGTATCTGCACGTGGGATACCGCGAGACTAATGCCGACCAGTAAACCAATCAGCACCGGATTTTTGATTAGGCTAAGCGCTGTGTGTTTGACCGTTTTCCATACGCTGGAACCTTGATGGCTGCCCATTTCAGCTAAAATCAGCGCGGCGGGAATAATAAGCAGGTTTTCAATGACCATATTCAGCGCCAAGAGCACCGCCGCTGGGGAGCCAATGACCATGGCCGCCACCGGGTAGCCGACAAAGCCACTGTTGGACGCAGCCATACCGAGTGCCTGCATGGCACTGGCGTTAAGGGGCTGGCGCTGTCGTTTTAAGCAGAGCAGCAACCCCCCACTAAACACGGCGATAGAGCCCAGGCCGTAAGCAACCAGGTAGTTGAGCTTGAAAATATCTTCCAGAGGCTGCTGGGTTAACGCACGAATCACGAGCGCGGGCAGCGCGCAGTAAAGTACAAATACGCCCACCCCCTGCATCTGATCGCGCTGAATAATACCGCTCCATCTCGCTATATAGCCTAAGCCAATGAGTAGGAATATGGGCGTGGTAATCCCAAGTATAGTGAGCATGGCGGCCCCTTAGCGCATGAAGGCAAATGGTTAAGTTCGAATAACGAATAATTGTACGCTATTTCTCTTGCGCTTCATGGCATGGAGTGAACAGAAGGCGTGACAAGTTGCTCGATATAATGCGTACGCAGCGGTGTCACATGCGGATCGATCTGTTCAGAGGCGATGCAATCGGTGTTTTCAGCCCGCAGACGGTCAGGGTCAAACAGCGGCATCTTGAGCGCTGCCGTTAATTTCCGCTTCCAAGTGCTGCTGCGCGGTGACGCGCACAAAAGCATTCGGCGCACCCAGCCCTTGGTACCCTTCACGCTGCACCAGCTCAAAGAAGAACGCTTGACGGCCGGGTTGGGTATACAGCTGATGGAAGTCACCGTCGCTGTCCTGATCAAAGAGGATGTGGTGCGCTTGCATCCCAGCTCTGTCTGGCGGGAGAAGATATGGAAAGTGTCCAGCACCAGGCCGACATTAGGGTGGGCCGCCCGGCGCACCACCTCCCGGCTGTCGCGGTAGTCGTGAATATGGCGGCCCCAGGCCATCGCCTCATAGGCCACACGCAGGTGTCGCCGCGCGGCCCTGGAGACCTTCGAAATCGCTAAACGGCTGCAGCGTGACCAGCTTAAGGCCGCGGGAGCGTATCAACTCCCCCGCCTCCCACGGCGTGCCGGGAAACGCCGTTAGGTCGTTTTCAAACAGCTCAAGCCCCTCAAAGCCAGCTTGGGCAATGGCGTCTACCTTCTCTTCGAGCGAGCCGCTTAGGCAAACCGTGGCAATGGATGAGTACATGGCATCACGCTCCTTGCATTGAGTAATATCAGTAGCCCAATAGGCGTGGCAGGAAGGTGACTAGCGTGGGTGCTTTACCTACACAGCTTCTCAACCTGTGCCCGTGCTTCGGCCAGTGCTGTACGCCTAGCGTCTCCTTCACCCATGCCAGGTAGTTCAAGAGCTGCGTTCCATGTACCGCGTAGAGCTGAGAGCATGTCCTGAATGGGTAGTGCGCCTTGACCAGGCATGAGTCGACCGCCACGTGCTTCGGCAATAATATCGCCTTGAAGCTCAGCCGTGGCGTCGCAAATCTGCACCAGATTGACGAAATCCGGTGGCAGCGTGGCTAACTCTTCAGCAGTTCCGCCTGAGCGGGCAAGATGCAACAAATCCACCAGAATTCGTGCATTATGCTGCTCGGAGCGCTCTACCACCTCACGTGCATCCGAGAGCGTGCCAACAGCACGCCAGCGCATGAATTCAAGATGGACAAGCAGCCCGTGTGCTGCTGCGTTTTTGCAGATTGCTGCAAAGCGGTCAATCAACAACGCTCGATCATCGATATCACCGGTAACAATCAATCCGGTTGCTCCCAGCTCCTTTGCTACTTGCAGAAGAGGTCGTAGGGTGTCCGGCGCAAGGTTGTGGGTGATCGGCACTAGCTCTATTTCGCTAATAGCTATGCCCCGGGAATGGGCATAATCACGCAGCGCCAGTGTCTCGACAGAGCCAGGAACCATCGGGTAGACGGGCGTGCCGGCCGCCGCTGAATGTAGGCGCAGCGCGACCGAAGCATGCCCAGTGTCGGCCGCCAAGTCGATGAGCGCAGCAGGCTCGAGTTCCATTGCACTCAAATGCGCGAGTCCGATGGGATGAGCCATTAGTAAGTCGCCCGCCCGCCCGATGCATCGAACACGAAGCCCGTGGTACATGAGCATTCAGGACTAGCTGCGAAGGCCACGACAGCTGCCAGCTCCTCAATACCGAGTAGGCGTTGCATCGGGATCTTCGCTTTCGAAGCAGCGATATGCTCTGCCGTCATTTGCTCTAATAGTTCTGTTTCAACCATTACCGGGGCCACAGCATTAACAGTAACCCCGCTGGTCACTAGCTCTTTCGCGAGCGACTTCGTGAAACCGATGGCTCCCGCTTTAGCCGAAGCGTAGGCAGCGATGCCGGGTACTCCTTCCTTTCCAGCAATGGAGGCGACGGTAACAATGCGTCCGTAGCTCTTTTCAACCATGGCGGGTACGAAGGCGCGGCTAACCAGGAACACGCTATCAAGGTTCACTTGTATCACCCGTCGCCATGTCTCGAAATCATAATCAGTCACGGGGACGACGGGCCCATTAATTCCCGCGTTATTTACAACAATAGATGGAGCGCCATACGTAGTCAGCACTGTTTGAGCGGCAGTGGCAACACTTTCGGGATCAGCAACATCGACGGCCATGGTGTCAATTGGCTCGAAACCCGCAGCCACTGAGTCGAAATACTCGGGCCGGATATCCCAGATAATGACCTGCGCGCCGTCTGCCGCCAGGCGCTTAGCGATCCCACGTCCAATGCCGCGAGCCCCTCCGGTAATGATCGTGATTTGCCCTTCCAGCTTCCTTGTCATGATTCTACTCCAGCGTTCGCTCGGTAATATTTGATCGTCTGTTTCAGCCCTTGAGAAAGTGGTGTGGGCGACCAGTCCACCAATATGGCTGCACTGTCATCGGGTGGCGGAAGCACAATTGGCATCGGATCCCCCGTTGCTGTAACCGAGATATCCTCGCTGGCCTGCTCGTCAAGCATGCGCGCCACCTCGACGGCCTCGATTCTTTGGCCGAACAAATTCACCACGTGCGCGCCCGCAATATCGGCTTTCAGTGCGGCCATAAAGGCTGTGGCCACGTCTGCGACATAAATCATGTCAAGCAACCCTGTAAAGGGAATCGTGAACGATCGACCTTCAGCCACAGCACGTGCAGCAAGGCTTGGTCCAGCAGAAAGGCCTATCTCGCGACCAGGCCCGTAAACCACATAAGGCCGCACCCCGACGGAGGCGAGCCCATCATTATCCCAGAAAGACTGCGCGCAGATTTCGCCGGCCAACTTAAAGGCCCCATACAGCGTTGTTGGCTGGGGGGTTGAGCCCCCGCTAGGGCCGTAAACCCCGGCAGAACTCATGTAGATCACGCTCTTCTGGTTGAGTGTTTGTGCGACAGCAAAGACGTTAAGCAGGCCGATCAGATTCACTTCAGCCCCGAGCCGAGGGTTAGCACGGCAGCCGGGAGTCAGCATGCCTGCTAGATGAATGATGCGCTCCGTCCCCATGGCTGCTGCTTGCAACTGATCGGTGTCCCGGATATCGCCTATGTGCCAATTGAGCATGTTGGCGGCATCCGAGCCACAGATCGCGGCCACCAAACGGCGATCCTCTTTCAAGTCAAATACGACGGGGCAGTAGCCCTCAAAGAGTAGTGCGCGCAGTGTCCAAGCGCCGATGAAACCCGCGGCCCCAGTCACAAGAACTTTGGGCGCCTCTGCGGAGGGGAGTGGAGGGAAGGCAAGATCACTCATGGGCATCGACATCGCTCAGTACGTGCTGGGTTTGGTAAAGCGTGATGCAGTCAGACGCAAGTGCTCCCAGGTGATTCTTAAGCGCCACTATCGCCGCCTCAACAGAGGCACGATCCATTCCTTCAACCAACAGAGCAACGGCGACGGTAATGTCTTTATCGCGAGATTCGCGGAAGATTTTCTCCTTTGTGGGCTGCTGGCCAGTGGTAGGATCACCTTCGAGCGCATGAGCTGCCAATATGCCATCAAGGTGCATTATCTTATCTATCCAGTCGCCGTTAGCGAATGCGGTTGCCGTGTCTCGCTTATCTTCTCCAAACTCAAAAGTGGCGATCCAACCCCCGACACCACGCCCTGCACTGCCAAGGACACGGCAAATCGTCCGCGAGGGCGCTATGTATTCCGATAAAATTCGCTGCGTCCAGGGCGTTGGGTCGTTAAGGCGCGCAAGATAAGGCGAAGACTCTAATGTCTCAAGCGTGCGAGTCTCATACATCATAAAGTAGCGACGGTGAGCCGGCGTTCCTTCCACCGCAATACAGCGTCGACCACGAAGGAATCCCGGAACCGACATTCTTTCAGGCATGTGCTCAAGGCTGTGCCAAGCGTTGTAATCCGTCTCTGCTACCTCGGTCACACCGCCCCAATTGGCAAGTATTCCTTGCCCCAAAAATCCCGTCATTATTTGGTTCTCCTGCCGCATTGCCTAAGGAACTGCAGCTGATGACTCAGTAGAATAGTTTTGGTAGTGCCAGCGTCAGCCAAGGCCAGAAGGCCACGAGGCACAGCGCCAGCATGTTGACGGCCAGGAAAGGCAACGAGGCAATAGATAGGCGCCCAACACCGACTCGCGCAATCACCGAGCCTAGATAGATACAGTTGCCCACGGGTGGCGTTACCAGGCCAATCCCTAACGTCATGATCATAATGATGCCGAAGTGCACTGAATCGTAGCCTGCCGCCTCTGCCACAGGCAGCAGTATTGGGGCGAAGAGCACCAGTGCCGGGACAAGATCCATGAACATCCCAACCACCAGCAAAAAGAGAATGATCAATAGGATGATCATCCAGGGGCCATATCCAACCGTGTCAAAAAAGCGTACCAAGGTGTCTGGGTATCTCTCCACAGCAACAATCCAGGCTGTAACGGAGGTGGTAGCGAGGATAAACAGTGGCACGGCCGTGTTGATCGCAGAGTTAACCAGAACCTTCCACATCTGTATCAGCGTCTGATCACGATAGACCACACCGCCTAGCAGCAGCGCATAGATCACGCCGATAACGCCCGCCTCTGTCGCCGTCGTCAGTCCACTTACAATGGCACCGAGCAGGAAGACCGGAAGCAGCAGCGAAAGAAAGGCACTTTTAAAGCTCTCCCAAAGCTCCCTGCGGGTGGCACGGCGTTCGCGGCGTGGCCACTTTTTGCGTTTGGCCATCGTGAAGACCGCCGCCATCAGCATCAGACCCACTAACAAGCCAGGCACAATCCCCGCGAGAAATAGCTGACCCACGCTTTCACCCACCGTAATACCGTAGAGCACCATGGGAATTGAGGGTGGTATCAGTACGCCGATGGTGGATGAGCAAATGGTAATGGCACCCGCATCTTCTCGGGTGTAACCCTGCCGTTCCATTGGCGGTACCATGAGTGAGCCGAGCGCCGCGGTATCGGCCACCGCCGACCCGGAGATACCGCCAAAGAACATGGAGGCGGCAACATTCACTTGTCCCAAGCCACCACGAATATGCCCAACAACTGCATCGGCGAAACGCACTAGACGCTGCGCAATAGACGTTTCGCCAGCCAATGCTCCTGCAAGAATGAAGAGCGGCACCGCAACCAGCGAAAACGACGAAATGGCATTCACCATTTTGTGCCCGATGATCAGCAGCGGGTAGCTGCCATCCAGCCAAATAGCGATGGTAGCCGCAAGCCCCATACCGAAACCGATGGGCACGCCAATGAGCAGCAGCAAGACAAAGACGAGTGCGATTGTCAGCAGCATTTGTTAGTTTCCTATCGGATTAGTTTTATTATGCGTCGCGTCTGACCGCAGCCTTTAATGCCGGGCCCAACCGTTCTAGCACCATGAGCACGATCAGCGCCGAGGAAAAGGGTATAGCGCCATATACCCATGCTTTAGAGATGCGCAACGCTTCAGTGAACGAGGTCATACCCTGTTGTGTTAGCAGAACGCCCTGCCACAACATGATGCCGAAGAAGACTAGCGTCACCATCAGCACAATCACCGCGTTCCAGCGACCGAGCCAGCCTGGCAGCATTTCGCTCACCACTGTGAAAGCGATGTGCGAGTGCTGGTGATAAGCGGCAACGCTGCCGAGAAAGACCAGCCAGACCAGGATGATGTTCGGCACTTCAGTCCCCCAATAAAGAGAAGACTGAAGGAAGTAGCGATAGACAACGCCCAGCGTGACGACAGCCACTAGCGCAGCCAGCAGTAGGCCGATCAGGATCTTCAGGATCCGGCTAATCAGTTCCATGGTTTCAATCCTGGCCAGCGGTGCGGACGGCTTCAATTAGATCGGCGCCAATGCGATCCTCATAGGCTGCCCATGAAGCCTCGGCACCAACGCGAAAACTCTCACGATCCACATCTGAAACGATGGTCATACCACGGTCGGACAGTTCATTCACCAACGCTTCGTTAGCTTCACGTGTAGCTTGCACCTGAGCATCACGACTGATCGTCGCTGCTTCCATGACGGCTTCTTGCAAATCGGAGTCTAAGCCTTCCCAAAAGCGGGCAGACACAATGAACTCCGATGGGATCGAGGCATGCTCAGTCAGCGAAAGCGTGTCCTGAACCTCATCGAAACGTGAGTTAACGATAACCTCAGGTGGGTTTTCCTGCGCGTCCACTACGCCTTGCTGAAGTGCCGAGTAGAGTTCAGAAAAATCGAGCGGTGTAGGGTTTGCGCCCCATTCACGAAAGGCGATGAGCCATGGCTCGACATTCGGCACTCGGATATCGAGCCCCTCCAAGTCTTGGGCCTTGCGGATTGGTACTCCAGAAGTGGTAATGTCGCGGAAGCCCAGCTCCCCCCAACCCAGCACCTTGAAGCCATTTTCGTACATGATGTCATCTAACGTCTGCTGAACCTCACTACCACTGCGTAGGACCTCATCTAGATGGTTGGCATCTCTGTAGATCATCGGAAAATTTAGAACTTCGAGTCGCTGATCAATCTGGCCGTGGCGTCCGACTACGGCTCCTTCAATCACACCAAACTGCATACCTTCAAGGTATTCCGTCTCGGTTCCGAGTTGGGCATTCGGGAAAGCTTCGACCTCAATTTTACCTGGAGCCAAGCGTTCTAGCTCGACCGCGAAATCCTCAATCCAGGACTGGTAGCTATGAGATGTAGGCATAGAGTGTGCTACGCGAAGCGTGATCGTATCTTGTGCAGTGGCGTATTGGGTTCCCAGCGTTATTGCAACAGCAACCGCTAAGGTAAGGGGCTTCTTAAACATTTTGTTTTCCTTTGTTTTTAAGATTACTGGCGGCCTCACTGATAGAAATCTAATTCACTGACATACAGTATGTCAACAAGCAGATAAATGATCACTCAGGAGTATCTTTGCCTTATGGCAGGACGTAAGCACGGGCTCTCAATGAATGAAAAAAGCCTGCATTCAGTCTTTTCAACGGGTTAGCATTGCCTCTGCCTCTGCCTCTGCCTCTGCCTCTGCCTCTGCCTCTGCCTCTGCCTCTGCCTCTGCCTCTGCCTCTGTCTCAGACGCAACGTCATGCTCCCTGGTAAACCATGGCGTTTCGCTGAGTGACTCTGGAAGATATTGGATTGTGTAACAGGATGGCGGGTAAGTGAGGTGCTGTTAGCAGTTCCTTGGGGCTAAGCTAGTCTCTTTGCTATTGCTAGTATGAATCCGAGGTGGTTGAGCTTAGATAGAGAACGCCGCATTCAGCGAGCAAACAGGACCAATGACATGTCAGGCCTGAATTCTGCGAAACAAAGTTCAAGCCCTCGTTATCGATTGGTTTGAATAGCTGAGGGAAGGATTGAAAGCCACGTATGCCGTATATAGGCAATATCACTCTTATGCGAAACAGGGCACCGAGTCTATGGCTGTCAATTCGGCAGGTATTAGAGTGAGGCAAGCGCCTTCACATAGTTTTCTGTCATTGCTGAGATATGCTGCTCCAAGACAATCAGAAGCTTTTCCTCGTCCCTTTCCTCGAAGGCGTTCCCGATGGCTAAATGCTCGTCATAAGCCTTCGTGCGGTAAATCTGCAGCGGCACGGAAAGGTGCGCACGAAGTGCACTAATACGCCCCGAGATCAGCTCGTAAGCTTGTCCATAATAAGGGTTACCGCAGAATTCGAAGAAAGTGGCATGAAAGGCGTCGTCAGCCTCGGTGTAGGCTAGTAACTCATCGTTGTTACGCGCGTGGCCCATGCTTTCAATTATACGGTTCAGTGCAGACGACGTTTCGGCGGGCGCACTGTTAATAGCCAGCTTCGCTGCACCCAGTTCCATTTGCCGGCGGAAGTCGACCAGCATCTCAATGTCGCTAGCATCTGGACGGAAGACAATGCTGCCTCGACGAGGTAGCACTGTAAGCAGCCCCTGGTGCTGAAGAATCGAGAAAGCCTCGCGGACAGGGGTTCTGCTAACACCCATTTCGGTCGCTACACGCTCTTCCGAAAGTATTTCTCCTAGACCAATCTTGGTGGAGATGATTGCCGCCTTCAGTTCATCCGCTACTTCCATCGCTAGAGTTCGCGGACGTTTAATGCGTCCTAAGTTCATGGTTTGCTTGCTGGGCATATTGGTCTAGTTACCCTCTTTCCGGCTTTTATAGCCCACTATAAATCGCCACTATAAAAAAAAATCTACCATTAGCATACAGTATTCAATTTCTTACGTGCCTATCTTTCCAAATACAACTCTGAAAATAAGTCGTATTGAAGTAGATCATGTCGATTTATATAGCACTCTCTGGTTGAAGCTATCATGTAACCTGAAAAGGGGAATTAGGTTGAGTTTCCTCATAGACCTGTCGTTCTGACAAGGGTTGACGTTGGTGCTTTAAGAACGAAAACGCAGCTCCCTTGCATCTGTTCGTGCTTCATGGCCCGAGCTTTATGTTACGAATTGAGCAGAAGAGGAGACCAACTGTTCAATATAATGCGTACGCAGCGGTATCACATGCGGATCGATCTGTTCGGAGGCGATGCAATCGGCGGTGAAAAAGCGAAACGCATCCACGCCCTGGAACACAAACAGGTCAACACCCGACAGTGTTTTGGCGTCCGCCTGGTGGGCGGCGTTTAACAGCTCGGTGTGGGCGGGGATGTAAACCGCATCAAAGACCCAGTGCTGGCTACTCAGCCCAGCGGTATCGATGGGGCAGCCGGGGTGATTGATGTGACCAATGGGGGAGCAGTTGACCACGCCCTGCCAATGAGGCAGTTCTCGCTGAGCCTGCTCTGGCGTGATGCACGTCGCCTTAATGCCCATCGCGTTAAGATCACGGCTGAGGCTCTCTGCCCGGGCAGTGTCATGTTCAAGAATATTGATGTGGCTAACGGCAAGTTCTCCCAGCGCGCACGCTACCGCACGCCCAACGCCACCGGCGCCAATCAGCAGTACCTCACCCGCGGGTTGGTCGCCGAAAGAGTGGCGGTAGGCGCTGATAAAACCGGTGTAATCGGTGTTTTCAGCGCGTAGACCGCGCTCATCGAACAGCAGCGTGTTGGCGGTGCCTACCCGGCGCACCCCTTCACCGCGGATATCGGCCAGCTGCGCGGCTCTCTCCTTAAAAGGGAAGGTGACATTGGTCCCCCGGTAGCCCTCACTGCGCAGTGCTTGGATAGCGCTGGGAAAGTCAAAACCCGTCACCCCCAGGCTGTCGACTAAATCGTAGCGCACCGGCACTCCCAATGATTCCCCCAAGCGCTCATGGAGATCGGGAGATTGTGATTTTGCTATACCCTCGCCTACTAGCCCCAGTTTGATCATGCTTGGCTCTCCCCCTTGTCTTGATGACGACTGCTAATAGCCGCTTCCAAACGCTGTTGCGCGGTGACGCGTACAAAGGCGTTCGGCGCCCCCAGCCCTTGGTACCCTTCACGCTGCACCAGCTCAAAGAAGAACGCCTGGCGGCCGGGTTGGGTATACAGCTGATGGAAGTCACCGTCGCTGTCCTGATCAAAGAGGATGTGGTGCGCTTGCATCCATTGCAGGGTTTGCGCCGGTAGGTCGAAGCGCGCGGCCAGGTCGCGGTAGTAATTCCCGGGGATTGGCAGTACCGGCGTGCCCGCCTGCTGCAGCGCAGCGCTGGTGTCGCGCATGGCGTTGGTGCGCAGGGCGACATGATGAATCCCCGAGCCGCCGTATTGGCGCACAAAGCGGTTGCTGGCGGTATCCGGCGAGGCGCTGGCGTTAAGCGCCAGGCGAAAGCGGCCGTTGTAGTTCTGCAGCACTTGGCTTTGGATCAGCCCGCGGGGATCGGTGACATCGAAGGAGGGTGTTGGCGCCAGCTGGAAAATAGCGCGGTACTGCAGCATCAGCGAGAGGTAGTCGTGGTAGGAGAGCGCCACGCTGATATGGTCGATATCCACCAGCGCCCCCTGAGGAACCGGCTGCACATCGACAGGGAACTCGCGATCCCAGGTGCGGCTTAGCTGCGAGTCATCAATAATGTAGGAGAGGCTGCCATCCACATTGCGCAGGGCGCTCATGCGGTGGCTGGCGCCCACTTCTTCAGGTTCGACAATATCGTAGCCAAGTTTGTCTGCACGTTTAAACGCCTCATAGGCATTTGCCACGCGCAGGCCAATCGCCGTTACTGCGGTGGCATCGCGTCCTGGCGTGCGGCCGGTAAAGCTCGATTCGGCATTAAGCACCAGATTAACGTCACCTGCCGCCCAGCGCTCGGCGTTAAGCGTATGGTGGCGCCCCACGCAGGCCATACCCAACGCACTGAGCAGCTCGCGCAGCGGTGCTAAATCCGCAGGCTCAACGGCAATTTCCAGAAAGGCGACCGACTCGACCGGCTGCGGTGCGGGAATGCCACTGTCGCCCTGCATGCTGCGTAGCAAGTGGTAGGAACGCAGCCCGTCCCGGGCCGTCTGGTCGCTGTGGCCCATGCGGAAGACATCGTTAAAGATCTCGTGGGAGAGCGGGCCGTCGTAACGGGTCTCATCCAACATGGCCATGAATTTATCCATCTGCAGCTCGCCCTGGCCAGGGAAACAGCGGTAGTGGCGGCTCCACGACAGATGATCCATGGAGAGACGCGGTGCATCGGCGGTCTGCACCAGAAAGATGCGATCCCCCGGAATGCGGCCAATGGTGCCCAGCTCGGTCTGGCGGGAGAAGATATGGAAGGTGTCCAACACCAGGCCGACATTGGGGTGGGCTGCACGGCGAACCACCTCCCAGCTATCGCGGTAGTCGTGAATATGCCGACCCCAGGCCAGCGCCTCATAGGCCACGCGGAGATTACGCCGCGCGGCACGCTCGCCCAGCTCATAGTAGTCATCGGCGGCGCGGCTTAAGCCTGGTAGTGCGTCGGGATGAACGGTACTGCACGCCATGAGCAGATCCGTACCCAGCTCCTCCATCAGGTCGAATTTGTGCTCGGCGCGGTCAAAGGCCCGCTCCCGTGCGCGCCCCTGCAGCCCTTCGAAATCGCGAAACGGCTGGAGCGTGACCAGCTTAAGGCCGCGGGCGCGAATCAACTCACCCGCTTCCCGCGGCGTGCCGGGAAACGCCGTTAGGTCATTTTCAAACAGCTCAAGCCCCTCAAAGCCGGCTTGAGCAATGGCGTCTACCTTCTCTTCCAGGGAGCCGCTTAGGCAAACCGTGGCAATGGATGAGTACATGGCATCACGCTCCTTACATTGAATAGCATCAGTAACCCGCCAGTCGCGGCAGGAAGGTGACCAGTGCGGGGACGAAAGTAATCAGCAGCAGAATCAAAAACTGCACGCCCAGCATCGGCAGAATGCGGCGGATAATTGGCCCCATTCCCACGCCGGAGACGGAGTCTGCGACAAAAAGGCAGAGTCCCATGGGCGGCGTGATCAGCCCCATCATCAGATTGAAGATCACCACGATGCCGAAGTGCAGCGGGTCGATACCCAACGCCATGGCAATGGGATGGAGGATCGGCACGAGCACCAAGATCGCCGCTATACCCTCTAAAAACAGACCCACCACCAACAGGAGCAGAATCACGGCGATCAGGAAGGTCCACTGGGTATCGATACTCATCAGTGCCCACTCGGTGAGCATGTTGGGCACGCGCTCAAACGTTAACACCCAGTTGGCCGCCGCTACGGCGCCCATGATCACCATAATCACCGCGCTGTCGCGCATGGCCCGGGCGAAGATAGCGGGCAGGTTCACCAGTTTGATATTGCGGTAGAGCACCACGCCCAGAATCAGCGCGTAGACCACGGCAAAGGCTGCCGCCTCGGTGGGCGTGACGATACCGGCAAGAATGGCCCCGACCACAAACACTGGCATGAGCGCAGGCAGCAGACCGTGGAGAAGGGCGTGGCGGCGCGACTGCTGTTTTGACTGGGTGGCGCCAAGGTCACCAGCAAAAAAGTAGACGTAGATGGAGAGCCCCAATGCCAGCAAAAAGCCCGGCACGATACCAGCCAAAAACAGTCCCGGTACCGACACACCCGACACCGTCAGTGCATAGATAATCACCGGAATACTGGGTGGAATAATCGGGCCAATGACCGAAGAGGCAGCTGTGAGCGCAGCGGCAAAATCCCGGGGGTAGCCCTCTTTTTCCATTGACGGTATGAACACCCGCCCTAACGCGGAGGTGTCGGCAATCGCCGAGCCGGAAAGGCCAGCAAAAATCACCGAGGCCCAGATATTCACGTGTGCCAGTCCGGCTTTAAGACGGCCGACGATAGCGGTGGCGAGGTTAATAATCCGGTGGGTGATACCCGCCTCGTTCATCAGCTCGCCAGCCAAAATAAACAGCGGTATGGCCAGCAGCGGGAAAGACTCCATCCCGCCGAAAAACTGCTGAGAGACGATACGGATGTGGTAGGGCAAATCGCCGGTGCTCATCAGCACCGTTAGCGAACCGAGGATGGCAAAGGCAAACGGCACACCAAGCAGAATAAGGGCTAGAAGCAGTATAAAGATCATGCGGATGTCTCCTCGTCCTGTTGATTGCTCAGACGCAGGCCCGCCATCACCAGTGCAGAGAGGCTGAGCAACCCGCCGCCAATTAGCATGGAGGCTTGAAACAGCCACATCGGCATCCCCGTGCTTGATGAGGTGCGGCCTCCGCGGGAGGCGAGGAATTCAACGGCTGACCACATCAAGCCAATGCCCACCACAAGCACTACTAGGTCAACGGCCACGGCCTGCCAGCGCACCCAGCGCGGCGGCAGTAGACGACGAATAAGGTCAAAGCCGATATGTTTGTCCTGCAAGTACGCCCAGGACATGCCAAACATTAGGCCGTAAATCATCAAATAGATGGCGGTATCTTCTCCCCAGGTAATGGAGCCGCCATAGGTGTAGCGCGCAAAGGCATTGCCCGCGACCAGCAGGAAAATAAGCACCATGGCAAGCCCTGCCAAGCTGCCATTGAACAGGATCAGGCCGCGGTGTAGCCGGGCGAGAAGATGAGACATAAGAGCACCTTCGATCGATAGTCAGGCACGCAGGGTCGCGAGTGGGCCACCTAAGGCCCACTCGCAACGCGCTTTGTTTAGGCAGGGGTTAGAAGCGCGCGGACGCCTCTTCCACAGCGGAAGAAAGGCGCTCAATCCACTCTGCGTCATCGCCAAGCTCTTCGGTCAGGTACGCCTGAACCGGCGGCTGGGCGGCTTCGCGGAAGGCCTCCATCTGCTCAGCGGTGGGCTGGGTGATCTCCATGCCCTCTGCTTCCAGTTTGGTGATCCCCTCAGCCGAGTTGAACTGCTGAATGGCACGGCCGGTGGTACCCGCAACCACGGCGGCACGCTTAACGGCAGCTTGCTCTTCCTCGCTTAGCGACTGAAAGATCTCATCGTTAATCAGCAGGTGATCGACGCCGTAAACGTGGCGATCCAGGGTCAAATAATCCTGAAACTCATAGAAATTATTGCCGTAGATCACGGAGATCGGGTTCTCCTGGCCATCGACTACGCCGGTAGCCAGCGCTGTGGGTACTTCACCCCAGGCAATACCCTGGGGCTCGCCACCCAAAGCGCTAACCATTTCCAGGTAGAGCGGAATGGTTTGAACGCGGAACTTCAGGCCTTCCATATCCTCAGGCGAGTTGATCGGGCGCACGGAGTTGGTGAAGTGGCGGAAGCCCGTTTCGCCGTAAGCCAGCGTGCGTAGGCCGGTTTCCTGCAAGCAGTGCTCGGCCAACGCTGTACCAAACTCGCCATCCATCACTTGCCACGCCACTGGCGCAGACGGGAAGGTGTACGGGATATCCGTGACAGCGACCGCCGGGCAGAAGTTGGCATAGGCGCCGGAGACCATCGCAATGCTGATAGTGCCATCCTGAGCGCCTTCAATCAGCTCGGTTTCGCCACCTAGTGCTCCGGCGGGGTAGAGCTCTACGGTGAGATCTGTTTCGGCTTCTATCAGATTTTTAAACACCTGACCCGCCGCGCCTTTTTTGGAGGTGGTCCAGTCATCGGGGTCGACGTGGGCAAAGCGTAGCGTTTGGGCAGAAGCATTCGCTGCGGCAACCAGCGTTGCCGTCGCGAGGGCCGCCGTCAGCGCGCGTTTCAAAGGCAGTTGCTTCAATGTAAACCTTGGGGCCATAAACTTGGGGTTGGTAAACATAGGGCTTGTAAACATAGGGGTCAGAGACATTGTTGTTGTCCTCTTGTCGGGCCGTTGTTATAAGGTCTGGAAAAGCCTAAAGCAGTGGCGTGTTTAGCCGTTCCATCCTGTCACAATAAACAATGTACGAAATGGTACGTTCAGTCAAGCTATGGCATACTAGACCAAAGACGACCACGACAATAAAAGGCATGCTCTATGACAGCTCCTTCTACCAAGGCCAGTCCCCCTGCCGCGGGGCGACGGCGTAAAAATGACCCCGAATCCGTACGCGCCGATATTCTTGCGGTGGCTACCCGCGAATTCTCAGAAAAAGGCCTCTCTGGGGCCCGGATCGATGAGATCGCCGAGAAAACACGCGCCTCTAAGCGCATGATTTACTACTACTTTAATGATAAAGAGACGCTCTACCTACACACCTTGGAAGCCGCCTACCAGAAAGTGCGCCTGCAGGAGGCCGAGCTGGATCTTGACCACCTGGCCCCGCTCGAGGCGCTTAGCCGACTGGTGCGTTTTACCTTCTGCCACCACGCCAAAAACCCTGACTTTATTCGCCTGGTAATGATCGAAAATATTCATCATGGCCGCTTTTTAGCGCAGTCAGAGTTGATTCAATCACTCAATGCCGGGGTGATTGATGTACTCACCAACGTTTATATCCGCGGTGTAGAAGAGGGTTGTTTTCGTGAAGGCTTGGATCCTCGGGAACTGCACTGGCTGATTAGCGCGCTGTCGTTTTTCAATGTCTCAAACCAGCACACCTTTTCGCGGATTTTTGATTGGCAACAAGCCGCGCCTGAGAACCAGCGCAAACTAGAAGATCACGTTACCGAGATGGTACTGCGCTACGTGGGCACTGACGCCACGCTGTCGCAATCGTAAGTACCGGCCTATTTAGCGTATGGTTCGAATGACGAACATATGTACAATTCTGTTCTAAGTCGTGCCTTTATGAACTGTTTTGCTGGTTCTGAACAACGTTAATAGGAGGCGTAACGCCCATGCCTGCTGGATTTTTAAAGCATCCTTTTATGAGCCAGCGCGCCGTCGCTGAGTGTGACGATGACGCCATGGTGAATGCCATGCTGGCCTTTGAATTAGCCCTGGCCGAGGTACAGGAAACCAGCGGCGCGGTACCTGCTGGGGTTAGCCAGCAAATGCACGAACAGTTGGAAAATGCGGCTTTCAATAGCGAAGAGATCGCAGCGGGCATCGCCAGCGGTGGCAATGTGGCGATTCCGTTTGTAAAGCAGAGCCGCTCGCTGCTTTCCGATGACATCAAGCGTTACTGGCATCAAGGGGCGACCAGCCAGGATGTCGTCGACTCCGCGCTGATGCTCCTACTTAAACCACGCTTGGCAGCGCTGGATGAACTGTTGGTGCGCTGCCGTTCAGCGGCGCTCACGTTGATGAACGCTCACGCTGATACGCCCATGGTGGGTCGAACGTTAATGCAGCAGGCACTCCCCGTTACTTTTGGGGTGAAGGTGGCTCACTGGGCAATTGGCCTGGAGCAGGCGCGCCGCCGTTTAAGCGCTGTTGAGCTACCCGTTCAGTTTGGTGGCGCGGTGGGCGTGCACTCGGGTTGGGATAACCTTGGGCTTGAGTGGATGGACGCATTGGCCGAGCGGTTAGGCTTGGCGGTGCCGGTGCTGCCTTGGCATACCGACCGCTACCCCATTCATGCCATCGGTACGGGGTTAGACGCGGTCGCCGGTGCCGCTGAAAAAATCGCCCTGGATGTGGCGCTACTCACCCAGACCGAGGTCGGCGAAGTCGCGGAACCCTCGGCACCCGGGATGGGGGAGTCCTCCTCCATGCCCCATAAGCGTAATCCAGTACGCAGCGCGCTGATTCGCGGCGCGGCGCGGCAAGTGCATGGCCACACCAGCGTTTTGATCAACGCTGCCGCCCAACCCCTTGAGCGTGGATTGGGGGAGTGGCACGCGGAGTGGGCGCCACTGATGGAAAGCGCTCTGCTGGTAGAGGGTGCGCTAGAGCAAGTGGCCGTGCTGCTGGAGGGGCTCGAGGTGTACCCCGACAACATGTGGCGCAATCTGTCGGCCACTGGCGGCGGCATTATGGCGGAGCCCGTCGCACGTATACTGGCGCCTACGCTAGGCACGGATAGAGCCAAGGCTGTTAGCGCAGAAGCAGCAGAAACCTCACGCCGGGAAGCACGCACCTATTCTGATGTGCTCGCCCATCATCCTGATGTGAAAGGGGCCGTAGACCCCGAGGCGCTGCGTAATGCCTGCGACCCCGCTTTATACCTTGGTAGCAGCGCGGCCCAGGTCATGCGCGCCAGAAAATGGCTAGAAATCCAATAAGCGTATTTAAAAACAAAGCGTTAAGTTCGATTGTGAAAGGGGTGATGGATTCGGTAGGCCGTGAGGTGGACGCCGTTGGGTTTGACCCAATGAATGTTCAGCAGTAGATTGTTCGTATAGAGGATCTATGTTCGCTCAACGAACAATATGCTGTAGTTCACTAACAAATACGCCAACGACCCGCTAAGAGGCACCCATCATGGCCGAGTTTCTCAGCTTGCATGACGCGGTAGCGCGCTACGTCCAAGACGGCGCCACCGTGGCCATGGAAGGTTTTACCCACCTGATTCCGTTTGCTGCCGGTCACGAAGTGATCCGTCAGAAAAAACGTGACCTGACGCTGATCCGCATGACCCCCGATATCATCTATGATCAGATGATTGGCGCGGGTTGTGCTAAAAAAGTGATCTTCTCATGGGGTGGTAACCCTGGTGTGGGATCGCTACACCGCCTGCGTGATGCGGTTGAGAAAGGCTGGCCGTGCAAGATCGAGATTCTTGAGCATAGCCACGCTGCCATGGCCTGCGCCTTCGAAGCGGGCGCCGCGGGGTTACCACTGGCTGTTTTTCGTGGCTACATCGGCAGCGAACTGCCCAGCGTCAACGATCAAATCAAATTCATCGAGTGCCCGTTCACCGGTGAGCGCTTGGCCGCCGTGCCGTCGGTGCGTCCGGACGTCTCAATTATCCACGCCCAACGGGCGGATCGTCAGGGAAACGTGCTGGTAGAGGGTATCGTTGGCGTACAGAAAGAAGCCGTACTCGCCGCCAAGCACAGTATTGTCACGGTGGAAGAGATTGTTGATGGCCTGGGGGCTACCCCCAACGCCTGCGTGATTCCCAGCTGGGCCATCAGCGCCGTTGCGGTAGCGGAGAAAGGCGCGCTGCCTTCCTACACCCACGGCTACTACGGCCGCAGCAACCGCTTTTATAAAGAGTGGGATGCGATTGCTCGCGACCGCGACACCTTCACCCAGTGGCTCGATGACAACGTCTATAACGTTGCCCAACATCATGCAGGGGAGAAAGCCTAATGAGTCTGGAATATACCTCTTCTGAAATGATGTCGGTGACCGCTGCGCGGGCACTTGAAAATGGCATGACCTGCTTTGTGGGCATCGGCCTTCCCTCGGAAGCCGCCAACCTGGCGCGGCTGACTCACGCCCCTGATGTGGTGCTGATTTATGAGTCCGGCACGCTGCAAACCAAGCCCGATACGCTGCCGCTCTCCATCGGCGATGGCGAACTGTGTGAGTCAGCGCTGACCACCGTGGCAGTGCCCGAAATGTTCCGCTACTGGCTACAGGGCGGCAAAGTGAGCGTGGGCTTTTTAGGCACCGCGCAAATCGACCGCTTTGCTAACCTTAACACCACGCTGATCGGCGATTACAAAGCGCCTAAGGTACGCCTGCCGGGCGGCGGTGGCGCACCAGAAATCGCCACCAATGCCGGTGAAGTGTTTATCACCTTGAAGCACTCCAAGCGGGCCTTTGTGAAAGACGTCGATTTCGTCACCACGCTAGGCTTTGGCCGCGACGGCAAAGGGCGCGATAACGTACCTAATATCGGCAAAGGCCCCACCCGGGTGATTACCGACCTGTGCGTGATGAAGCCTGATCCGGAGACCAAGGAGCTGGTGGTGGTATCGCTGCACCCTGGCGTTACCCGCGAAGACGTTATTGACGCGACCGGCTGGGAAATCCGCTTTGCCGAACAGCTCGAAAGCACTCCAGAGCCCAGCGAAAACGAGCTGACGATTTTGCGTGAGCTCAAAGCGCGCACCGAACGGGCCCACGCGGACGCATAAAGGAGCTATTTATGAGCGATGTTGTTATGCAAGACGTCTTTCTATGTCATCCCCGCCGCACCGCCGTGGGACGTTTTGGTGGCACCCTGGCCAGCGTACGCCCGGATGATTTTGCCGCGACGATTTTTAAAGCCGTACTGGCAGAAGCGCCGGATCTCGACCCTGCCGCCATTGAAGAAGTCTTCATGGGCTGTGCTAATCAGGCCGGGGAAGATAACCGTAACGTGGCGCGCATGTCGTCGCTGCTGGCGGGCATTCCCACTTCGGTACCCGGCACGACCATGAACCGCCTGTGCGGCTCGGGTATGGACGCGGTGGGTACCGCGTTTCGCGCCATTAAAGCGGGTGAAATGGAGCTGGCGTTGGCCGGCGGCGTGGAGTCCATGTCTCGCGCGCCCTACGTGATGGGCAAGGCCGATAGCGCCTTCGCCCGTAGTCAAAAACTCGAAGACACCACCATTGGCTGGCGCTTGGTCAACCCGCTGATGAAGAAAGCGTTTGGGGTCGATTCCATGCCGGAGACCGCAGAGAACGTCGCCGAGCAGTTCAATATCTCTCGCGAAGATCAGGACGCCTTTGCCCTGCGCTCTCAGCAGAAGGCCGCTGCCGCCCAAAAGGCCGGGCGCTTTGCCCAGGAAATCACCGCCATCGAAATCCCGCGACGCAAGCAGGCACCGCTGATCTTTGACCAGGACGAGCATCTGCGGGAAACCACGCTGGAGAAGCTCGCAGGCCTACCGACGCCTTTTCGTGAAGGTGGCAGCGTCACGGCGGGTAACGCCTCCGGTGTCAACGACGGCGCGGCAGCCATGCTGGTGGCCAGCGAAGCGGCGGTCAAACAGCACGGTCTTAAGCCGATGGCGAAAATTATTGGTATGGCCACGGCAGGCGTCGAGCCGCGCATCATGGGCTACGGGCCGGTACCGGCAGTGCAGAAACTGCTGAAGCGCACCGGTATTGCCATGGACGATATCGATGTGTTTGAGTTCAACGAGGCATTTGCCGCCCAAGCGTTAGCGTGTATGCGCGACCTCGGCCTGGCCGACGACGACCCACGCGTCAACCCGAACGGCGGCGCGATTGCGCTGGGGCACCCGCTGGGTATGTCCGGTGCCCGCCTGTTGCTGACCGCCGCCCATGAGTTGCAAAACAGCGGCAAGCGCTACGCACTGTGTACCATGTGTGTAGGTGTGGGGCAGGGTATCGCCACGCTGATTGAACGCGTTTAACGGAGACCATCATGGCATTTCATAGCATCAATGGCCGCAGCGTCGCTTACCGATTGCTCGGCTCGGAAGTGAATCCACTTATCGTGCTGGCGCATCCGCTGGGCATGAGCCAAGCGGTATGGGACGACGTGATCCCCGCGCTGCTGCCCCGCTACCGAGTGCTGACCTGGGATCTACCCGGCCACGGCGCAAGCCAAGCGGTCAGCGGTGAGCAGATTACGCCCGCTGACCTGGCCACTGAAGCGTTGGCGCTGGCAGATATTGCTGGCGCTGAGCGCTTTCACTTCGCCGGTACCTCAATTGGTGGCGTGGTCGGCCAGCAGTTGATTGCGGCGCACCCTGACCGCCTGCTTACTGCGACGCTGACCAACACCGGCGCAGTGATCGGCAACCCGGACTTATGGAATACCCGCGCAGGCCGCGTGCGGCAGGAAGGCTTGGCGGCGATGTCTGAAGAGATCGTGCCGCGCTGGTTTGCACCAAAGGCCTTTGAGGCAAGCCCGGCGCTGCAAGCGGGATGGTGCGTACAAATGGGCCGTGGCGACGATGAGTCCTACGCTCAGCTGTGCGAAATGCTTGGCCGCGATACGTTTGCCGGTAAGTTGGCGTCGAAGCACGTAGAAATGCAGCTATTTGGCGGCAGCGAAGATATGGCCACCCCGCCCGCGACGCTGGAAGCGCTGTCTGAGGAACTCGGCGGCGTCCCACTGGAGATTTTTGACGGCGTGGGCCACGTGCCCTCGGTAGAAGCCCCGGCGCACTTCGCACAAAAGTTACTCACGGTGCTCGCCGCCGATTTGGGCGACGTGGCGAACCACGGCGTGGCTTACGCCACAGGCCTGGAGACCCGCAAGCAGGTACTGGGAGACGAGCATGTAGCGCGCTCTACCGCCAACGCCAACAGCCTGGACGCCCCCTTCCAGCAGATGATTACCCGCCTGGCCTGGGGCGAGCTTTGGACCAATGACGACCTAACCCGCCGCGAGCGCAGCATGATTACCACCGGTATTCTCGCCGCGCTTGGCCGTGAAGAGTTAACGCTGCACCTAAAAACGGCTAAGCGGATTGGGCTGACAGAAGCTGAACTGCGCCAGGTACTGATGCACGTGGCGATTTACGGTGGCGTTCCGGCCGCCAATCACGCCTTTGCCCTCGCTAAGGAGTTGGGCTGGGGTGAGTAGATTAGTGGCTCCATGAGCGGTTGTTTTTTTTAAGAACAATGCATTTGCAAAGTGAGTGAGCCATTGCTGATCGAAGTGCCAACACCCCGGCATAGCCAAAAGCAGTGTGATGGTGCTGTACCCCTCAACAAAGACAACAAGAGGGTTAAGTGATGAAACGCTCTATCGCAAAAGAGCTACTCCTTGCTTGCAGCTTGGTTATATCCAGCTGCGTGCAGGCTGACACACGGCTTACCGTACTCGCGTCAATTTAGCGTTTTCATTGTTTGCGCTAATCGGCGAAAGTAGGGCATCTTTTTTCGCTGATATAGAACGCCATGCTGAACGCTCGAATCAAACTACGTCACTTGATGGCGTTTCTCGAAGTGGCCAAGCGGCGCAGCTTTGCGCGTGCTGCCGAGGCGCTGGCGATTACTCAACCGGGCATTTCCAAGGCAATACGCGAGCTTGAGGAGATTCTTGAAGCGCCGCTTTTCGAACGCACGTCGCAAGGCGTGTCGCTTACCCAAGCGGGGTTGACGCTGCTCCGACATGCAGGCCCTGCCATACGGGCGCTGGATGAAGGCGTCAGCGCTATTGGCGATGCCCACCGGGGCGGGCGTTGGCTGCGCGTCGGGGCGCTTTCCACTGTTGAGAGCCGCCTGTTGCCAGTGGCGATACAGCGCTGGCATACCGCCGCGCCGCCGGGCCAGGGCGATACCAGTGTATCGGTGGTGACCGGGGCCAGCGCCTATTTACTGTCGCGCCTGCGCCTGGGCGAGCTGGATATGGTGGTTGGGCGGATGACCGAGGCGCGAGAGATTGGCGACCTCTACTTTGAACACCTCTATTATGAGCCTTTGGTTATCGTCGCGCGAAAAGAGCACCCGCTTGCCCACGTCACGCCGGTCACGGCGGATCAACTGGTTGCCTATCCCTGGGCGCTACCGCCGCCGCAGACCACGCTGCGACAGCAGGTGGACAGTTTCTGCGTGCGCCATGCCATTAAGCTGCCGCCGCGGCTGCTGGAAACTCTCTCGCTGCCCGTTAGCTATCGCTACACTCTGGAGAGTGATGCGCTCTGGATAGCCCCCCGGGAAGCGGTGGCCGAAGAATTGGAAAAAGGTCAGTTGGTGAAGGTCGCGCTGCCGTTTGAAGCCCATGGTGGTTCGGTGGGCATTTGTACGAATGCGAGCATGGAAACGTCGCTGCCCCGTGAAGCGTTTTGCGAAACCCTACGCCAGGTGGCAGCTGAGCGCATTCAACCAAGGTCGCAAAAGCCATAACCTATGAGTTATGGGCGAAGATGACTCTTCAATTGGCAAGGGCTGAGCCGCAGGTCACACTTTGCGAGTAAAAGTGTAAAGGGGCAATGCCCCTCTGCCCCTGTAGCCATAAAGAGCATTTTGCCATGCAAAATAATCATAACCGCTTTGTGACCCGTGACCGCAACTGGCACCCGCCTGCCTACGCGCCGGGCTACAAAACTTCGGTGGCACGCTCGCCGCAGCAAGCGCTAGTGAGCATGCAGCAGCCGACCGTATCTGAGTTGACTGGTCCCAATTTTAGTCATCTGCGCATGGGGCCGCATGACAACGACCTACTGATGAATTTCAGCCAAGGTCAGGGGTTGCCGCAAGGTGAACGGATCATCATGTTTGGCCGAGTTGTCGACCAGTTCAGTAAGCCAGTACCGCACACGCTGGTGGAAATGTGGCAGGCCAATGCCGGTGGTCGCTACCGCCACAAAAACGATAAGTGTCTGGCACCGCTGGATCCTAACTTTGGCGGTGTAGGTCGCTGTTTGACCGATGACCAAGGCTTTTACCGTTTCCGTACCATCAAGCCTGGTCCTTACCCATGGCCCAACGACATGAATAGCTGGCGACCCGCGCATATCCACGTATCAGTCACCGGCCCTTCAATCTCTACTCGGTTGATTACCCAGATGTATTTTGAGGGCGATCCGCTGATTCCTCTCTGCCCGATTGTGCATACGCTGAAGGACCCTGACGCCGTTGAAACTATGATCGGACGGTTGGATATGGCCCACAGCAAGCCAATGGATTGCCTAGCCTATCGCTTTGACATTGTGGTGCGCGGCGAGCTGCAAACCTACTTTGAAAACCAATAAGGGCGAGGATACATCATGAAACAGCCTTCTATTCAGCCCAACAGCCAGCCGACCAGCGCGCTGATGCTGCGTGAAACTGCCTCGCAAACCGCTGGCCCCTACGTGCATATTGGTCTTGCACTCGCAGCGGCAGGCAACCCCGTCCGTGAGGAAGAGATCTGGAACGAGATGGCCAAACCCAATGCTGAGGGTGAGCATATCGAAGTGGTCGGTACCGTCATCGACGGCAACGGTGATCTGGTGCGCGATACGTTTGTCGAGGCGTGGCAAGCTGATGCCAACGGCCACTATCAAGCCGATTACGACCTCAGCAAGCCGTTCAACAGCTTTGGGCGTACCGCCACCACATTTGATCATGGTAGCGAGTGGTCGTTAACCACCATCAAGCCCGGCGCGGTGGAGCACCCTAGCGGGCAGTTAATGGCACCGCATATTAACCTGACGCTGTTTGCCCGTGGAGTGAACATCCACCTGCAAACGCGGCTCTATTTTGATGATGAGGCTGAAGTGAATGCGCAGTGCCCGGTGCTATCACGTATCGAGTCTCCGGCGCGTCGGCAAACCCTGATTGCCAAGCGGGAAGAAGCTGATGGCAAAGTGCGTTATCGCTTGGATATCCGCCTGCAAGGCGAAGGCGAGACGGTGTTTTTTGATTTCTAGCCCCTCGTCTGCAAAGTTTGTAAATAAAACTGAAAAGCGTTGCTTATCCGTAAGCAGCGCTTTTTTTGTTTGGGTTCGACCTTGGTCGGGCATTGATCTTGTAAAAATCCAACTTTTACCCGTCATTGTACCTTTTGGAGACGGCGTGAAAGCAGCAACACTGGTGATGCGAGGCAGGAAGCTGAAAAGACCGGGCGACATAGCCTGAACATAGACGAATGTCGATTAGCCCTACGCCTCATAGTGAATTAATGTGAATGCTTAAAGCGAACTAGTATTCGCTATACGAACTTACAATAATCCAAGAAAGTCCTGGAGGTTCCTATGAAAATGTCCCTATCCCGTTGTGTGTTGGCGGCAGCGATTGCTGGCCTTGCCGTTAGCTCTGCCCAGGCAGAAACTACGCTGCGTATGGCGCACTTTTGGCCTGGCCCTTCAGGCGTTAACCAAGATGTGTTGCAGGCGTGGGCTGATACCATTGAAGAAGAATCCAATGGTGAACTAACCATTCAAATGTTTCCCGCCGGTACCCTAGCCAAACCGGATTCCATTTATGAAGCCGCTGCCAACGGTATAGCCGATATTGGCGCCACCGCCCAGGGCTATACTGCCGGTCGCTTCCCCCTCTCACAGATCGTTGAACTACCTGGGGTAGCGAGTACGGCAACGCAAGGTGCTTGCGTACTGCAAACGCTCTATGATGACGGCCATTTGGACAGCGAATACGCAGACACCCGCCCGCTGTTTATGTTTACCACGGGCCCCGGTGGCATCCACACCATCGACACCGATGTGCAAACGCCTGCCGACCTGGAAGGGCTGCGTATACGCCGCCCCACCGCTGTGGCGGGTGAGATGCTGGAAAATATGGGTGCAAGCCCGGTGGGTATGCCAGCGCCAGACATCTATACCTCCATGCAGCGCGGCGTGATTGATGGCTTGAGCTTTCCTTGGGAAGGTTTAAAAGGCTTCCGCATTAACGAGTTGGTGAGCTACCACACTGAAGTACCGTTTTACACGTTGATCTTTGTCGCCACCATGAATCAGCGTTCGTACGATAATTTGACGCCCGAACAGCAGGCGGTGATCGATAATAACTCAGGCATGAAATGGGCTGAAAACGCCGGTGCGGTGTTTGATCGCCTAGATGTGGAAGGTAAACAAGAGGCGGCCGACGCTGGCCATACCATTCGTGAAATCGCCAATCCGCTAGAGCATCCTGACTGGCAGGAACCGCTAGAAACGGGCATTGAGAACTACCTAACGCAGTTGGAAGAGCGCGGTCTGGATCAGGTTCGAGATGTATATCAAGCAGCACTGGCAGCCAGTGAGTCTTGTGGTACCCAATAGGGGTAAGGTTTTATGAAGTCTACTCTCTACAGGGCCAGCCACTGGCTGGCCCTCATTTGTCGCTTGGTGGCTGGCATCGCACTGATTGGGCTGCTGGCAGTGACCATTGCCGATGTAAGTACGCGTTATCTATCGCGTGTAACGGAAGGTGCGATTGCACTGCGCGTGTCTGGCAGCGTAGAGCTGGTCAGCTATTTGATGCTGTTTGCGCTATTAGCCGCCATGGCCGCTAATGTGGAGAAAAGCCAAGTGGTGGTAGAGGCGTTCTCTCACGGCTTGCCGCAAGCGATAAAAAATCGCTTGCAAGGGTTCTTTTTCCTCGGCTTTATGGCGCTGGGGCTCATTCTATTTGTGGGCTTGCTGGATTCGGCCGCAGCGGCCAGTCGGCACGGCGAAATAACCCAAGACCTGCGCCTGCCGATGGGCCCCATTTTCCAGTTGGCAGCGGTGCTCAGCTTGCTGCTCGGGCTGCGTAGTTTTATTCATGCGTTGCTGGGCATGATTTATGCCGCAGGTGAGGAGGCAGCTCATGGGGAGTGAAGCGATTGGTGCCATTGGGTTAGGGCTTTTATTGGTATTGATGATTCTGCGCGTGCCGGTTGCTCTCACGATGCTGATCGTGGGGGTGGTGGGCTTTGCCCAGATCATTAGCTGGGACGCAGCTGTCGCTCAGTTAAAAACCGTCCCGGTAGAGGTACTTTCCAACTACAGCTTCAGCGCCGTGCCCATGTTTATCTTAATGGGTGTGCTGGCTGCTCATTCGGGGATGGCCGGTAAACTATTTGATTCAACCCGGGTGATTTGCGGTGGCTGGAAGGGCGGCCTGGCGATTGCGGCCGTGGGCTCTTGCGGTATCTTCTCCGCTATCTCCGGCTCTTCGTTAGCCACGGCGAGCACCATGACCCGGGTGGCATTGCCGGAGATGGAGCGCTATGGCTATAACCGTGGCTTAGCGACCGGCGCGCTGGCTGCAGGCGGCACGCTGGGTATTATGATTCCGCCCAGTATCGCGCTGCTTATCTACGCCATTCTTACCGAACAGTCCGTTGGCGATATGTTCATGGCAGGGCTGATTCCCGGTCTGCTGGGGCTGGTGATGTATTCACTGACCATTACAGTAGTCATGTACCTGCGCCCTTCCCTTGCCGTGGCGGGTGAACCCACTGCTTGGAAAGAGAAACTGCTCTCGCTAACCGGCTTAGTGCCCTTCTTTGGCGTTTTTCTGGTGATGATTTTAGGTATCTATTTTGGTGCCTTTACACCGACGGAGGGCGCTAGCGTCGGTGCGTTCGCCACGCTGCTTTACGCCCTAGTGAAAGGCATGCGCGGTGCGCAGCTATGGCACAGCGTACAAGAGACTTTGGCGCTGTCTGCGGTGGTTTTCTTTATGCTGGTGGGAGCTGAGACGCTCGGTTACTTCATCTCGGTGTCGCGTATTTCATTTTCGATTACTGATCTGCTCTACGGCATGGATCTAACCCCTATCGTCGTGGTGCTGTGCATTCTGGCGCTCTACTTTGTGCTGGGTATGTTTATGGACTCCATCGCCATGCTAGTAATCACCGTACCGGTGGTTTATCCGATTATTCAGGCGATGGGTATCGACCCGGTATGGTTCGGTATTTTGACCGTACTGACCGTTGAACTGGGGCTGATGACCCCGCCGGTGGGGATGAACGTGTTCGTGATTAAAGCGATGGCACCGCACGTGGGGCTGGGGGAGATATTTAAAGGGGTGGCGCCTTTTGTCGTCTCCGACCTGATACGGCTGGCGTTATTAATTGCTTTCCCCATTTTAAGCACGCTGTTTCTACTCTAGCGGCAAGTACGCTTGCCTCTATTCAAGCCAGCGCGATCACAACCACAACTACAGGAGCTTATGACATGTTCACCACTCAGCTAATGTTAGCGGGCCAATCTACCCCTGCCGAGCATACAGCCACCTTTACCCGTGCGAATCCGTTAAGCGGTGAAGTGGTGACCACTGCTGCGGCGGCAAGTGTCGGTGACGCTAACGCGGCCGCCGACGCCGCAGGCCAGGCGTTTGAGGCATGGTCACAAACGGGCCCTGGGGAGCGGCGCGCCAAGCTGCTGAAAGCCGCCGAACTAATGGAGCAGCGCCAAGCGGATTTCATTGATCGGATGGTAGAAGAGACTGGCGCTACCCTTGGCTGGGCAGGTTTTAACGTTAAAGTGGCGGCTGATGTGCTGCGTGAGGCGGCGGCGTTAACCACCCAGATCCAGGGCGATATCATCCCCTCTAACGTGCCTGACAGCATAGCCATGGGCGTGCGCATCCCGTGTGGCGTCGTCGTGGGTGTTGCGCCCTGGAATGCGCCGATTATTCTGGGTACGCGAGCCATTGCTACGCCCTTAGCGTGTGGTAATAGCGTGATCTTGAAGGCTTCTGAGCAGTGCCCAGCGACACACCATTTAATTGGTGAAGTGCTGCAAGCAGCGGGGTTGGGCGAGGGCATCGTCAACGTGATTACCAACGCGCCTGAAGATGCCGCTGACGTGGTAAGCGCGTTAATTGCCCATCCTGCTGTGCGGCGGATTAACTTCACTGGCTCCACGGGCGTTGGAAAAATCATTGCCGAGCAAGCGGCCAAGTATTTAAAGCCCGTGCTGCTTGAGCTGGGTGGCAAGGCACCGTTTTTGGTATTGGATGATGCCGACATAGACGCTGCCGTGGACGCGGCAATCTTTGGCGCGTTCTTTAACCAAGGCCAGATCTGCATGTCCACCGAGCGGGTTATTGTTGATAACCAAGTGGCGGATACTTTTGTGGAGAAGTTTGCCGCGCGGGCTCAGGCGCTAAAAGCAGGCGACCCACGTGATGAAAGCAACAGCCTGGGCACTTTAATCAACGCGCAGTCAGGTGAAAAACTAAATAGCCTCATCGATGACGCAGTCACTCAAGGCGCGCACTTAGCCGCGGGTGGTAAAGCCGAGGGCGTGGTGATGCAGGCCACGGTCATCGATGGTGTGACCAGTGCTATGCGGCTATATAGCGAAGAGTCGTTTGGCCCGGTCGTCGCAGTGATCCGTGTTGATGGTGAAGAAGAGGCAGTGCGCATCGCTAACGATAGCGAGTACGGCCTCTCATCAGCGGTGTTCAGCCGCGATAGCGCACGCGCCATGAAAGTGGCAGGGCGCTTACAAACGGGTATCTGCCATATCAATGCGCCCACGGTACACGATGAACCGCAAATGCCCTTCGGCGGAGTGAAATCCAGCGGCTACGGACGCTTTGGCGGTAAGGCAGGCATCGAAGAGTTCACAGAGTTACGCTGGATGACGATGCAGCTAGGGCCAAGGCATTATCCTATTTAGTGATCTCGTTAACCGCCACCGTTTGACGCAGCCGAAATTCACGCGGCGAAAGCGCTGTATTACGCTTAAAAAAGCGCGTGAAGTAAGCCGGTTCAGAGAAGCCTAAGCTGTCAGAGACTTGGCCAATGGTCATATTGGTATAGGTGAGCTGGCGCTTGGCTTCTAGTAGTAGGCGTTCATGCAGCAATTGCAGGGCGCTGCGACCGGCGATTTGTCGACACAGCATATTCAAGTGCGCGCTACTCACCCCTACCTGCTCGGCTAACGCCTCAATACTAGGTTGTTCGCGATAGTGCGCTTCGACCAGCGCTTGATAGTGCTCTATATGCTGCCGCCCCTTGTCACTTTGGCGGGGGCCATAACGTTTTGCTGGATGCCCAGCGGTATTAAGACGCGATAGCTCTACCACCAAGGCTTGGATAAGCGCTTCGAGCAGGCTGTTGCGTCCGGGGGCGGGTTGGCGGTACTCCTGGTCGATCTGAGCCACCAGCGTGGCAATTCGTTCAGCCTGAGTTGCCTGGGGTAGAGAGTAGAAGTCGGCTTTTTTTAGCGTACTGCTCTCACCCATTAGTGCATGTAAGTGGTCGGCCAGCGGCTTGGCCAGAGTAATAATGTGTCCTTCCACATCCGGTGAAAAGAGAAAGCCGTGAATAGCCATTGCGGGCACCACGATAGCGCTGGCGCTTTGCAGCTGGTGGCTTGTTCCCTCCAGCTCTAACTCAACGCTACCGTGAGAAATAAACAGAATATGCACGAGGTCGGCATGGCGGTGCGGCCGGATACGCCAGTCGTGCAGACGACTGCGCTCGGGGATGGACTCACAGTGGAGCAAGTCGGGCGTGGGCCAGTGCTGCGTCTCGCCATAGAGCTTAAATACCGGAACGGAGGTTGCCGACGAGGCTGTCATCATCTATATCTCCTCTACGACTAAGGTTGGGTAATAACACGCTAAATGTCCAATAATTGATCTAGATCATGCCTTATTATGCGGCGTGTTTCATTGAAAAATACAAGTCATAAGTTTTAGATAATGACAATGATGAGGCATCCCTATGAAGACACAGGTCGCGATTATTGGCGCAGGGCCTTCAGGCCTATTGCTGGGACAGCTGCTGCATCGTCAAGGCATTGATAATGTGATTGTTGAGCGGCGCAGCGGTGAGTATGTATTGAGCCGTATCCGCGCCGGTGTGCTGGAACAGGGCATGGTAGACCTGCTGCGCGAAGCGGGTGTTGACCAGCGCATGGATAAAGAAGGCCTACCCCATGACGGTTTTGAGCTTGTGTTCGACAACCGCCGCGTGCGGGTCGCACTGGATGAACTGACCGGCGGCAGCAAAGTCATGGTATACGGCCAAACCGAAGTGACGCGGGATCTGATGGAGGCACGCGCCGCCGCTGGCGCGACAACGCTTTATGAAGCAGAAAACGTTCAGCCCCACGACCTGGAGAGTGACAGCCCCTATCTCACCTTTGAACACAGTGGTGAAACGGTTAGGCTCGACTGCGACTACATCGCCGGGTGTGATGGCTATCATGGCGTCTCCCGCCAGACGATTCCTCAAGACCGCATCAAAGAGTTTGAAAAAGTTTATCCGTTTGGCTGGCTGGGGATGCTCTCGGATACTCCTCCGGTCTCTGATGAGTTGATTTACGCAAGCCACGAGCGTGGTTTCAGTCTGTGTAGCATGCGCTCCGCCACCCGCAGCCGTTACTACCTTCAAGTACCGCTGGATGAAAAGGTAGAAGATTGGTCGGACGAGCGTTTTTGGGAAGAGCTCAAACGCCGCCTGCCAGACGAGGTGGCCGCCAAGCTTGTCACCGGGCCTTCCATCGAGAAGAGCATCGCACCGCTGCGCAGCTATGTGGTCGAACCAATGCAGTACGGGCGGCTGTTCCTGGTCGGCGATGCGGCGCATATTGTACCGCCCACCGGTGCTAAAGGGCTTAACCTGGCCGCCAGCGACGTCAATACGCTCTATCGGCTAATGGTGAAGGTCTACCAGGAAGGCCGCACGGATTTGATCGAGCGCTATTCGCAAACGTGCTTGAAGCGTATCTGGAAGGCGGAGCGCTTCTCCTGGTGGATGACCTCCATGCTGCACAATTTCTCTGATGAGGAAGATTTCAACAGCCGCATGCAGTTGGCCGAGCTGGACTACGTAACCAGCTCCAAAGCAGGCATGACCACCATCGCCGAAAATTATGTCGGTTTGCCCTATGAGTCGCTTGAGTAGCCGTTAATACTTAACGTTTTACTCTCATTCTGTTCTCATTGCCCAAGTGATCGCTTGGGCTTTTTTGCTTAAATACCATGAAACTTCGTGAAGTTGTTGACAGTGCTATCTTTCGTTTAAGCGCACGGGCACACGGCTTAAATGATTATTATCGTTAGCGATCTTTTGCAGTAGAGAAAGCAGCATCTGTTGCTCCTCGGCGTTAAGCGGCGCCAGGATATCACTTTGAACCTCTTCAACAGCAGGCTCTACGGCTTCTCGTAACGCCTCTCCTTCCTTGGTGAGCTTCACCACCATCGAACGACGATCTTCAGGGTTACGGTGCCGGGTAATGAGACCGCGCTCCTCTAATTTCCGAACCACGACCGCGATGGTATTGCGATCCAACGCCGTATAGCCACCTAGGGTGATTTGGTCACTGGCTCCCATCTCTTCAAGCGCAGAGAGGATTATATATTGCAGTTGGGTAAGGTTGAACGCCTCGCACTTGCGCAGAAAAATAGCCACGCTAATTTGGTGGCAGCGTCTTAAAAGATTGCCAGGTAATTCAAAAGCTTCAGATAGGGGTGAACGGGTCATGTCGGGTCTTATAAAGGATAAAATACGCTGTGACCATAGCAGAAGTTTCTGTAATAGGCACTGGATGGGAGCACTGGCCAGCATGATACTAGCCAGTGCCCCACATCGATAAAGAGTAAGCCGGAGGTAGCGGCTAGAGTTAACGGAAAACGTTAACGAGCCAGGGATTAAAGATGACCGCCAAAATGACGAGGCAAGCCGCTATTATGAAAGGCAAGATCCACTTCGTAATGCGGGGCAAGCTAACGTTGCTGATAGCGGAGGCAACATAGAGCCCTGCACCCACCGGGGGCGTTAACAGTCCCAGGCTTAGTGTCATACAGGTGACGATGCCAAAGTGGACAGGATCAATCCCATAACTTTGCTGCGCCACCGGGAGCAAAATTGGCACTAGAATGATCAACGCGGCGATCCCATCAAGCACCATGCCTACTACCATCAGCATCACAAACACCAGAAGCATAAATACCAGCGGGCTTTCGGTGGTGCCTTGCATTAGTCCGGCTACCTGTTGAGGTATCTGGTTGTACACCAGTACCCAACCAAAGGCTTTCGCAGCGACAATCAGAAATAGCACAATGGCGGTATTGCGCGCTGTTCGGCTCAAAACGCCAGGTAATTGCCCCCATTTAAGCTCTTGAAAGAAGAGGGCGCCTATCACCACCGCCATTAGCGTCGCAGCCGCCGCGGATTCAGTAGGCGTCACTATGCCAAATGCGATACCGCCCACAATGACGATGGGAATGCTAAGTGTGAGCAGTGCGCCACGAGTCGCACGCCATAGAGGTGTGCGTTCCTGATCAACGCTTCCTTTCTTACGCGCGCGACGCGCCATGATCGCGATTAAGCCGCTGATCAGTATAAACAGCAGTAGCCCAGGAAGAATACCACCCATGAACATGGCACCAATCGACACTTGAGCAATGACACCATAGATAATAAACACCATTGACGGTGGAATAATCGGCCCCAGCAGGCCAGCACCTGCCGTCAACGCCGCGGCGAACCCCTTGTTGTAACCATCACGCTCCAATTCGGGAGTCATTACTCGGCTCATAATAGCGATCTGTGCCGTCGCTGAACCCATAATAGAGGCAAGCATCAAGTTCGAGGTGAGGGATACATAGGCAATGCTGTGAGGAATCCACGCAAACCAGGCACGTGTGGCAGTGATAATGCGACGTGTAATACCACCCTCATTCATGATTTCGCCCAACAGGATAAATAAGGGAATCGCCAGCAGATCAAATACCTCTAGCGAGCCAAAAATAACCTGGGGTAGGTTTTCAAATAGACGGTAGTTGCCGGAAGTGATCACGAAGGTAAGTGTTGAAGCCAGGAGGACAAAGGCAATTGGCATTCCAAGCAGCATTAACACAATAAAAGCCGCAAGCGTCATTGGGTCATTCCTCGTCGTTGGCTAGGACAAAACCCGCTCGCGAGCGATCAAAAAGCCTAGCGATGAGGTGAAAAATCGATGTGACGCAGAAAAGCGGCACGATGAGATAGAAGTGCCACTTGGGCCAATCGAGCGTAATAGCGATATCGTAGTGGATCGAAGGTGACCGCAGCCAAGCGATGGCGTACCACAGGACAGTAACCATTATCGCCAGGCAGATCAGCTCGGTAAGCCAATAGCAAACGCGCTGAGCCGCTTTAGGCAGTATCGCAATCAGCATGGTCAAACGTACGTGCTGGTCGTTATGTATGGCGATAGAGATGGCGAGAAACGCCATCCAAATCAGAATATAGACGGCTAGCTCATTGGCAAAAAAAAGTGGGCTGTTGAGTACGTATCGTGCGAAAACATTAGCAATAAGCAACGCGCTAAAAGCTATTATCAGTACGTTGCAGAGCAGCTGTTCAGCCCTGGCTAGCTGTCGGCTCGCCTTGGTTAGCCAGGTGTCTTGGGGAAAATACATCTTGGGTACGCCTCTTTGGTTCGGGGCGCAGAAGCGCCCCGACGCGTTTTATTCAGCGTTAAGGAGTTCGGTGGACTGTTGCTGGAATGCTTGGATAAGCGGATGATCGCCAAAGCGCTCAGCGAACGCTTGGTTCGCCGTGCTGAAAGTGTCTTCAGCGCTTTCTAGCGTATACACATTAATGCGGTCTTCGAGCAAGGTGCGGTTGCTCGCTTCTGCTGCAATTTCCGTCTCAGTACCCCAGGCAAGTGCCTCAGCCATGGCGGTATCAATTAGCTGGCGTTCTGCATCGCTAAGTGAAGCGCGGGATGCTTGGCCCATTATGGCTACCTCAGGAAACGCCATATGGCTAGTCAGTGTTAGATGCTCCGCTACTTCATAAAAGCCCGAACCTACTAAGGCATCGAGGTCAATATCCACACCATCCAGCATACCGTTTTGGAGGCCTTGGTAAACATCCGGTAAACTTGTAGGGGTGGGCCGAGCCTCAACGGCTCGCCACCAGGTATTCATCGCTGCGAACGGAATAATGCGGATGTTTTTGCCGCTAACATCCTTAGCGCTGTTAACAGCGCTTTCGCGCATAAGAATATGGCGCATGCCCGCAAAGGTATAGCCGAATGCGTGCAGACCTTTGCTCTCCAGGTTCTCCAGCATCTGCTGAGCAGCGTCTGTCTCGGTGGCCTTGGCCGCCTCCTCTACGCTGGAAAAGAGGAAGGGAGTGAACCAACCGACGAAAGCTGGTTCACGCTGGCTGGTAGCTGCAGCGGTCATAAGCCCTATGTCTAGCAGTCCGGTCTCCATTTGGGTGAACATGGCCGATTCATCACCTAACTGGCCGGAGGGGAAAATGGTAATGGTTAACTCACCATCACTTCGCTCTGCCACTGTGTCGGCTAGGCGTTGGGCGGTTTGATTCAAAATATGCTGAGGTGGGGTAATTAATCCCAGGCGTAGCTCTTTGGCCTCGACTTGTGCGCTGGCAATTAACGCTAGGCCTAACGGAATTGCGCAAAGATAGCGAGTTGTAGTGCTTAGCATGTTTGTCATTGTATTCACCTTGTTTTTAGAGTTTTTTTCTTACTCACTGCAAATTAGTTGTGCTCTTATAAAATCATAAGTTAAAAGCGAAATTCTGAAATCTTATGGGCATGGTAATTTGCAAGAGTTGTAAACAGCGGTTACTTTTTTGTTAGAAATTACTTATATCTAGGGGTGCGTCAAATATCCTCGTCATATAGCCAAGACAGTCCTTCATAAGACTGCTCTGGCGTCCGCGAAGCGAGCATGGCATTGCGCAGTTCAGCCGTAACCCCCGTCGCGTGGTAGAACTCACCGTGAACGCGGGCCATGATCTGACAGCGTCCGGTGCGCAGGTAGCGCCGCTGCTGGTACGCCTGAAAGGCACTGGCAATATCGTTACTGCAGTGGGCAACCTCATCGGCTAGCACAACAGCATCCTCCATAGCCATGCAGGCGCCTTGGGCAAGGTATTGCAACATTGGGTGAGCAGCGTCTCCGACCAGGGTGGCACGGCCACGGCTCCACTCTTTCACAGGCTCTCTATCGCACAGCACCCACATACGCCAGCTATCAATCTTGGCTAACAGTTCTTGAACCGTATCGCAGGTTCCAGCGAAACGACGCTTGAGCTCCTCAGGATCGCCCTCTGTATTCCAGCCTTCCACATAGCGGTCGCTATGGAACACGGCAACCAGGTTGAAGAGCTTTCCTCCACGTAACGGATACTGTACGAGGTGATTTTTGGGGCCGCCCCACAGAATCATGGCATTACGGCGATAGGCTTCTGGCACTTCCTCGATAGGCAGTACCGCACGATAGGCAATATGGCCGGAAACCCTCGGAGCGCCATCGCCGATAATGCTCTCGCGAACCTTAGACCATAGGCCATCGGCCCCTATCAAAGCACTTCCTGAGATTATCTCTCCCTGATCTGTTGTGACACTCATCTCGCCATCGGCCTCTGAAAAGGAGGTGACCCTAGTAGAGGTTCTAAACGCTATCTTGCTCGATGCACGACACGCGTCGAGCAGTACGTTGTGCAAGTCGGCACGATGGATCAGTGCATAGGGGTACTGAAAGCGTTTGATGAATGAGTCACCCGCCGGGATCTCAACGACCGGCGTGGCATTGACGCTGTCCATCATGATCAACTCATCTGGCAACACCGCCAGTTCACGTGCCTGCGCCAATACCCCTAGGCGATCAAGGGCGCGGAAGCCATTCGGTCCTACTTGGATACCAGCCCCCACTTCACGAAACTCATCGGACTGCTCAATAACCAATGTTGGGATGCCGAGGCGAGACAAGGCCAGTGCCGATGCAAGGCCACCAATCCCGCCACCGATAATAAGAATAGGCTGCTGAGTGCTCATGATGCCTCCACGTTCACACTGATATTACCAATACGCTCAATCTCACAATTAATGGTGTCACCAGGCCGGATAGGCCCCACCCCCTCTGGTGTTCCGGTATACAACAGATCACCAGGCTCGAGGGTGTAGAATTTGGAGGCGAACTCTATAAGTTCGGCTACGTCCATGATCAGATCTTTGGTATTGGCGCTTTGTCGCACTTCACCATTCACATCAAGGGTCATGGCTAATGCATGAGGGTTTTCTATCTCATCGGCGGTCACCAGCCAGGGGCCCAGCACTGTGTAGGAATCTAGAGACTTACGCAGGCTGCGCTCCTCTGGCCCACGAATGGTAATATCCAGGCCGATGCTGTATCCGGCCACGTAGGAGAGCGCATCCTTGGCTAAAACGTTCTTGGCACGCTTACCAATGATGGCAACCAATTCAATTTCATGGTCAGTTCGGCGATCCGGAAGTCCGATGCATACAGGATCATCGGAGCCGACCACTGAGCTGGTAGCTTTAAGAAACAGTCCTGTCTCCTGTATCTTCCGCACATGTGCGCGGGAGAAGGTAGCTGTATCCTTAATTGCCTCATCTAGGTGGGCTTGGTAGTTGACAGGGGCCGCGATAACCTTGCCTGGATTGGCAACCGGAGGGCGCAATGTCACCTTACTGAGAGGATAACGCCGAGCGAATTGTAGGGCATCAGCTATGGCAGGCATTAATTCTGGTAGGCAAGCAATCAGTTGATCTCCGTGAGGGTAGGGATATTCCGCGGTACCGATAAGTGGTAGGACGCTTGAGACGTCCAATACTTCGTTACCCTCTACGACACCCAGGCGATGGTTATTGAACAAACAGATTTTCATACAATGTTTATCCTTTTTATTAGGGAGTGGTTACGCGTTTTTTCTCTCTTCCTTCCAAAAGCCCAAATGTTCCTGAAGAGGGCGATCGGAAAAACTGAACAAAACACATTCATCGGAGGCTTCGAAGCGACGCCAGGCCCAGCCAGGAACCACAAACACATCGTGCCGATTTGCCGTCCACTCCTGATCTTCGACCTGAACGCGGACACTACCTTCCACTACGCAATAGACCGCGCCATCTGTTTCCCTATGCTCCACACCTTGAAACCCTTGTGGCAGAAGTTGTATATAAGCGCCCATGGTAAGGATCGGTGATTTACCATTGGTGGGATTGGTAAAGGTCAGCTTGAGTCCAGCTGCAGGATCACAATTACCACTCTCAGCGAGCTTGGTTAACGCTGCCCGGGTGCGCTTATAGGGGTAGTGGAACAAAGGGCTCGTCGTGCCATTGCACTGATACCCAACTGGGCTTAACCCGGATGCGAAACGCGCTTCAGAATCGCCTGCCGGGCGACGAACTTCCTGGCGTTTGTGCGGGGCGTCAGCAGAGAAGCCCGCGTTAAGCATTTGCACGACAGGTACATCAAGGCCATCCAGCCACATCACCGAGTCGCTTCCCTCGGCACCATGGTCATGGAACACCCCTGATGGTGTGATCACGAAATCACCAGGGCTCATCATTACTTTTTCACCGTCCACATTAGTGAAGCCACCTTCGCCACTGAGAATCAGACGCAATGCTGAAGCCGTATGACGATGACTGGGTGCTACCTCGCCAGGCAAAATCATCTGAATGCCTGCGTATAGCGAGGTGGTCACCAAGGATTTACCGCGTAGCTTTGGGTTTTCCAGCACCAGTACGCGACGTTCGGCATCCTCAGCAGAAATGGCTTCACAGGCCATCTCCATATTCTTGCGAATCGTTTTATCACGCCAGATAACAGGCTCCAGTACTTGTTTAGGTTCACGCGGTGTCAAACCTCGCAGCACTTCCCAGAGTGGTGCCATGTTGTCTTTGGAGATTAATTCTTTAAATGCTATGGCGGTCATCGCCCCCTCCTTAAGATTCAACTGATGTCGTGTTTGTAAGGATCAGCAATTATTGTCTCTGCCTTAAATAAAACAATTTTTTTCGTATTGTGATAATTTTGCTTTTTATGCGGTTGGGGTCAAGGCAAAAATATGTATTTGCGACAAAAGTATTATCTTCTGGAGGCTTTGATACAGGCTATGGTGCTGGGCGCTCAAAAATTTTTTTAAGCAATCACAGCGTATTGAGGCAACTGATGGTCATGTGTGACAGTCAGTTATTGCTGTAAGCCCCTAGTGAGCTTTGCAAAAGATGCGCGCAGTGGTTTAAGGGCGCTATTAACAGACGGGAAATGTTGAGGTGGCTTTGAAAGAGAATTCTCAGGAACGGCTGCTGCGATTACTTTCCCTGTTCGCTGATGAAGAAAAAGGGGAGTGGTCGGTCGATGAGGCGTCTGTACACTTGGGGATTTCGGCCAGCCAGACCTACCGTTACTTTAGAACGCTTGCCTCGGCCGGTTATATTTCAGCCTATACGACAGGGAGGTATGTACTTGGCCCGGCGATAATTGAGCTGGACCGTAAACTAAGGATTGGCGATCCAATGATTCATGCGGCGAGAAGTATTATGCGAGAAATGCTCAGCACGGCACCTTCTGCCAGTATCGCCATCCTTTGCCGCTACTTCCGCGGCCAAGTAATGTGTGTGCATGAGGAATTCGAGACTTATCAGCACCATGAGATTAGCTATGAGCGTGGCCAGCCGCGACCTTTATATCAAGGCGCTGCATCAAAAGTGATTCTGGCCAACTTACCCTTACGCCAAGCTAGAGCCTACTTCAACCACGCTCCTGATAAATTCAACCAGTTTGGCCTTGGCGCCAACTGGACAGAGGTCAAGCGAAGCCTTCGAGAGCTTAGAAGCCAGCCTGCTATTATCACGGCAGGTGAGCTTGGAACAAGTGCCTCTGGGATTTCAGCCCCTATTTATGACGACAAGCGAGTTCTTGGAAGTGTTAGCCTCGTCTTACCGATAACCGTCGCAACAGAGGAAGTAACCTCTTTTTTGATGCCCGTTGTAGCAGCAGCAGGTCAAGAAATGACCAGTAAAATGCAGCACTTGGCTCAATTGCAGAAGTGATGAAGACGCCATCTATTTTGCCCCGTGCCTGCTTTCGCAGCACAGGGCTTTTTGTCAATCGCAAATGCTTAATTCATTGAGCGCTAGAAGGGATACTGGATACCTTGCTCCATCACACTGATCCATTGGGTGGTGGTGAACTCATCTAGGTTTGCGGGGCCACCGAAGCGACCGCTGGTACCTGAGCGGCCCATGCCACCGAAGGGTACCTGAAACTCATTGTTTACCGTCTGATCATTAATATGCACCATGCCTACTTTGATGCGATCAGCAATGCGCAGGGCTCGCTCTGTAGATGTGGAGTGAATAGCGGCGGCTAGCCCATAGGAGGAAACATTGACTAATGCGATAACATCCTCATCGGTATCAAAAAGTGTAATGGGGGCTACAGGGCCGAAAATCTCCTCGCCAAAGGCAGGCATTTCTGGCGTCAAGCCGCTAAGAACCGTGGCTTCAAAGAAGTTGCCATCGCGTTTACCGCCAGCGACTACCTTGGCACCCATTGCTACTGAGCGGTTCACGCTCTCCTCGAAGTGCTTAGCTTGTGTCTCATCAATCAATGGGCCGAGGTGTACCTGTTGTGTCCAAGGGTTACCTGTGACTAAGCGGGCGGCCCGGTCGGAGAGATTCTTCATGTATTTTCCGTCACTGAACGATGTATTAAGTGGCGATCTACTATACGGAAAAATTTGATTTTCCAGCACAATCATGTAAAACGATCTCCTTCTTCATGACTGAAAAACCTAAACTGGCCTATCTAGACTAAGGGTCGACAACCCCGTGGAGCCGAGGTCGCCGACAATCTGTTTCCACAGATGGAAGAGGGTCTATGGAACAAGGCCTTATGTCATTTCACGCTTCTTTAGCCATTTTGCGGAATTTGGATAGTTGGCCTCCCCACAGGTTGACGCTGCGCGGTGTCGGCTCCCAAAGACGAGGAACATACGTCACCAAATCGTCGTGGAATTTCTCCATTTCCGCCGACAGTTCGATATGAGTTCCTGCTGGGTCATCGAAGAACACGAACAGGTTGTTGCCAGGACCGTGGCGGCCAGGCCCCCAGGTAACCTCTACGTTAAGATCGGTTAGTCGGTCGCACCACTGCTTGAAATCCTCCCACTCGCTGAGATCGAATGAGTAATGGTCCAACTGACCCCGCATTCCAATGTCAACAACCGCTAAGGTGTGGTGGTCACGATCACTTCTCAGCCACGCAAAATTGCCATTACTAAGCTGGTCGGAAAGAGAAAAACCAACAATATTGGCGTAGAACGCCACCATCCGTTTGACGTCGTCACTACCAACCGTCGTATGTTGAAAGCGAATCGGCCGACGCCCTATGTCCGCTTGGTGTTCCCCTAGGTGATCCATTGCCGTATGAAAGTGCACTCGGTTGCCGTCGGGATCTTCAAACTCAATGCCCTGCGGATCGCCAACAGCTGCATCCATATAGGCAGCATCCAGTGCCCTTACGACCACATTGGCATCTTCTAGCCGGCTTTGCAGTGCGTTGATCGATTCGCTATCCTGTGTTTCAAATCCGAAGTGGGTTAGCGCGTACTTTCCCGATGTTAGTTCGATGACGTGGTGCCCACTTCCCCAGCCTAGACGTACCACGCCCTCCAAGGAATTTTCATGCACTGCCATACCTAATACTCGCTGGTAGAAAACTGTGGTTGCCTCAATATCAGGTACACGGAAACCGATATGAGAGACGCGCGTCCCACTCAGCTTTTGCTGTGAAGGGTTCGTATCAATGAGCAGTCGGTTGTTATTCATTATTTACTCCAGGATTAGTGAGTTGCCGAAATGTAGCCTTGTTAATTCAAGGGTGCTCTGGTTTAACCAAGATGGCTGATTGTTAAGCCGTCTCTGACATGTCTGGTGCATTATGCTAATTAGCTAAGCCCTAATTGCTGCGGAAGCCACAGCGACAAGGCGGGCACCAGGTTGATGATTGCCATGCACACGAACATGGCAATCAAAAATGGGATCATGGCTCTGAACAGCCCGAACATGGATACTTGAGTGGTCGAGGTAACGACAAACAGGCCCGGCCCCACCGGTGGTGTCACGAGGCCAATAAGAGTCGCCAAACTTATCACCACGCCGAAATGGATTGGATCAATGCCCAATGCCAGCACGGTTGGCAGGACGATGGGCACTAACACAATCAGAATGCTCATGCTCTCCAGGAACATCCCTAGTACCACGACCAGCAGGTTGATAAGCAGCAGGAACACCCAGGGCGATTGGGTCCATGCATTAATCATCGCAACGATGCGGTCCGGTACGCCCACAAAAGAGAGCGCCCAGCCGAACATAGTCGCCGCCGCAATAAGGCCTGTGATCAACGCGGTGTTAAGGGCGACCTGTTTGAATATTTCCGGTAGGTCGCTCCAAAGGATGGAGCGATAAATCCACTTACCGATGATTAGTGCCAGCAGAGCGCCCACGGCACCCGCCTCAGTGGGTGTCATCACCCCTGCCGAGATGCCGAAAATGATAAACACCGGAATCATTAGCGGAGAAAGTTGCTTAAGCAGCCCTATCAGGCTCACCTTGCGCCGTGCAGTCCGCTCCAGCTTGGGGAAGTCATGGATAAAGCCGAGCATCATCACCACGACGACAAAACCCAGAAAGATCAGCAGTCCGGGTAGCAGCCCCGCCAAAAACAGCGCGGAAATCGGCTGCAGCGCGATGACGCCGTAGATAATCATGATCATTGAGGGAGGAATGATCGGCCCCAACAAACCACCAGAAACGGTCACCGCCGCTGCGAAGTCGCGTTTATAACCTTGCTTCTCCATGGCGGGGATCATGACCTTACTCATCACCGCGATTTGGGCAATGGCAGAGCCCAGGATAGAGGCCGCCACTGCGTTAGTCAGCAGGTTGACGTAAGCTAGACCGCCTCGCATGCGCCCAAGCAGCAGGTTGGCCAGCTCGACAAGGCGATCGGTCAGCCCACCTCGGTTCATCAACTCGCCCACCAGCATAAACAGTGGAATGGCGAGCAGGCCATTCTTCTCTAGGGCACCGTAAAACTGCAGGGGCAGGCTGCTGGAGAGCAACAGCAGGTCGCTTTGATGCAGGAACACCAGGGTGCCCAGCATCAGCGTCAGCAGAATAGGCAATCCGAGAAACAGCGTAATAAAGAAAACGGAAAAGGTGATCATGTGCACACCCTCTCGGAGGCTTCGTGGCTAACCAGCCGATGGATGGAGAGTAGAAGGCTGACGAACTGGTGGTAACTCATGACCATCAGCGCCACGAGCATCACGCTGAAGTAGTACCAACGCGGCAGTTGCGTCGTTGGCGACAACTCGATTTGCGTATGCGGTGAGGCAATCCATTGCCACGTCAGTGCGGTGAAGATCGCCAAAACACATAGGCCGAGCAGGCAAAAAAAGACCTCAAGGCAATGGGCCGCTCGTTCGGGCAGAAGACTGGGAATGATGTCGATCCGCACCAGCGAGCGGGTATAAAGTAGATGGCTGACACCAATGAAGCTGATGGCCACTAGAATCTGCAACGCCACCTCCTCGGCCCAAAAAAGTGGGGTGCCGAATATATAACGCAACACCACTTGGGCGACCAGCAGTCCGGCCAGCAGTCCCGTCAGGATAATAAGCACCCATGTTTCCAGTCGGGCCAGCGCGCTATCGCACCACTTCAATATGTTAAGCATAATGCCCCCTATGCGGCATGGGCGTGACCTGGGCCACGCCATTACTGCATCCACACTTCATTGATTGGTCACGACCTGGTGATAGAACTCGGCGATTAACGGGTCGCTATCGATATATGTCTGACGCACTGCAGCAGCCGTCTCTGCGTAGCCAGCGGTATTGATCTCGACCACTTCTACGCCAGCGTCCTTGAGCGTGGCGAGATTTTCCTCCTCGACACGTGCTTGCTCCTCAATGCCCCACTGCTCGGCTTCTTGGAAGACCTCGCGGATCATCTGCTGATCGGCTTCGCTCTGATTATCCCACCAAGCTTTGGAGACCAGCACTACGCCGGGGAAGGCCATATGGTTGGTGAGTGCCAAGTGTGGAGCCTGCTGGTAAAGTTTCAGGGCAGTGACGAAGTCAAGGTCAACGTCGACGGCATTCAACAGATTGGTGGTCAGTGCCGGTGCGACTTCGGAGGTCGGTAGCGCGGTGGGCGCCGCTCCGTTGGCCAGCCACCAGTCATTGAAGACAGGATTGGGGAAGACACGGATCTTCTGATTGGTTAAGTCATCTATGGACTCGACCGAATCGGTCGACAGCACGTGCCGCATCCCGGCGATGATGTAACCGAGACCGATCATGCCCTGGGGCTCCAGCTTTTCGAGCATACTAAGGGCAGCTGGCAACTGTGTTGCCGCTCCGGCCTCGTCGTAGTTCTCGAATTCGCCAGGTAGAAACCAGCCATTAAAGGAGGACTCGCGGCTGGAGAGCGATGCGGCGGGAACCACGCCGAACTGCACCGCGCCATGCTGGAGGAGCTGGATCAGCTCGTTATCGTTACCCAGCCTGCCATAGGGGGATACCTCTATAGCGTAACGCCCGTCGGAGCGTTCACCGAGATTTCCCGCGAGGCGTTCAGAGACCTTGCTGAAGATATGACTGGGCGGTACTGGTGTGCTGAGCCGAAGCGTCTCGGCCTGCGCAGTGGCGGACACCATAAGGCTGCCAGCAGCGCAGGCAAGGCCAACTAACAGGGGATTGAAGCTCGATAATTTCATGTCGTACTCCGTATTGTTGTAGTAGTTATCTTCAAGAATCCACCTTCCAGACGATTACCCTTAACCGTGGGTACTCATCCTGCTATCGACGGGAAAATGTAGGTGTTGCTGGGTTTTACAGGGTAGCGGCGGTACTCAAAGGCTGATGAGAATTACCTAAAGCGCTGAACTCGGGAGGGCGCAGCATCTCACCCAGGTGAATGGCATCCGTGGGCAAATTGTTCTTGTTAAGAACCGCCATGGTGTAGCGATCCGGCCTTACCAGATAAAAGACGTGCTCGCCACCATGCGCCCTGAATATCCAGTCGTTGGCTTGGCTGTGAGCATCTCGCAATACCTCTATACCCTCGACGGGAACAGGGTTGTAGTTGCGCGGAGTAACGCACACTTTCTTTAGATCATCCGGTAGGTACTCGAGCCAAGGCTGGATAGCGTCGAACGCCCTCTTCGCATCAGGGTGGTAAGTGATAAGTGCGAAGTGGCCGTCGATGTAGCGATCCAACAGCGCCATCTCGCTATTGGGATTCTCAAGCATCGGCTGGGCAATCAATCGTCCTGTGCGTGTCTTGCGGGCAGAGGCAGCGTCGCTGATGAAGAAACCGCTGACGAAACGCGGCGTCGGCTTGTAACGCATCTGGGTAACGTAGTCACGAGCAGGGCGGTAGACGCTCAGCCAGCGCAGGCCAGTCTGCAACAATGTTGCGTGTATACGGCTCTTTGGCATCATGAACTTGCCGAGCATGGCGGCCATTTCAATCAGTTGCCAGGCGTGCGGTTTGCGCTCTTCTTCGTAACTTTCTAGCAGCGTTTCAGGCAACTTGCGCTTGAGCACCCAAGCTAGCTTCCAGGCTAGGTTCACCGAGTCGCGCAGGCCGCTGTTCATGCCCTGACCAGCGAATGGAGGGGTTAAGTGGGCAGCGTCACCGAGCAGGAAGATGCGCTGCTGACGCCAGCTCTCAGCTTCGCGGGCATGAAAGGCATATACCTGTTTGCGGACGATCTCTGCGTCGCGATCCGGGCCATGCTCAGCCATCAGCTGGCGAACGTACCCTTCTTCTACTGCTTTTTGTTCATCTTCGTCGGGCAGCAGCATAAATTCGAAACGGCGGCTGCCACCGGGACCAGGCAGGTTGATGCAGGGACGCGCTGGATCACAGTAGACGCGAGTCTGGCGGAAATTGTCCTGCGTCCCTTTGAGGTCGATGATCAACCACTTCTGCTCGTAGGTAAGACCTTTCAGTTTGATATTCAATTCGCTGCGCACAAAGCTGCGTCCACCATCGGCTGCCGCCATGTATTCGGCAACAACCTCGTAGTGCCCCTCATCAGTCTCGACCCTTAAACGCACACAATCGACGTCCTGTACAAAGTCGACAACACGATGGCCGAAGCGCGCCTCAACATGGGCAAAGCGCTTGAGCCCGTTACACAGGATTGCCTCCAACTCTGGCTGGTGAAAAGCATTACGCCGCGCATAGCCATACTCACGCCCTCTCGGTTCAATGTTGGCGAAGGGCACGCGCTTGAGGTCCAGATAGACCGAGCCATAGTCCTGAGCGCAGCATGCAAGTACTCTCTCCTCAAGCCCAATGGCCTGCATGGTTCGCATAGACTCGTCATCGATGGATACCGCCCTCGGCTCGGTCACCGTCGAGAGATTGCGTTCAAGCACCAGGGTGCGAACCCCATAGGTTCCCAGCAGATTGGCCAGGGTCAACCCGCTGGGGCCACCTCCGACAATAATGACAGAGAAGCGGTCGGCTAGTGAAAAAGCGGCGGTACTGGTATTGTCAGGTTGTTGTTTCATTACTGTTGTCCTTACGACACCGTCATTAAGACGCATCCTTCCCCTCTGCCCAGGGCAGACGACAAAAATCGCGTTAAGAAGGAAACGGGGTGTTATTTGTGCAGGAAGACCTACCTCCGGTCATTCTGATACTCTGGCGCATAGATTCAGTCGTCACTCTTATTGCTACTGTTCTTGCTATATATCCTTGCTACATGCCCTCGATGCATCTTCTCAAGACATCATCTGTAACTTACGAATTAATCAACTGCGTTAACTTCTCGGTTAGGCGATTCGCAAGGGCCATCACTATCTGGCGCTGCTCCTCCGCTTGGTCTTCACGGTAGGCCGTTTGTGGTCTTACGCAGCTTAGACTGGCGATGACCTTGCCGTTACCATCAAAGATGGGAGCGGCAAGCCCGAAGAGGTTTGGATCCACCTCACCGTGAGATTCGCTGTAGCCCTGCCGCCGGATCGTCTGGAGGACGTCCTTAAACTCCTCCCACGACGAGCCCAAGCTTCCTTTCACTACCTCATGCTGATGCTCTAAGAAAAGCCGCATATGCTGGCGAGCAGGCAGGTAGGCCAATATGATTTTCGATGTCGCCCCCATGAACAGCGGGCGTGGCGTACCCCGTGCATAGCTAACAGGCTCTTTCAGGTGACCATGGCTGTGGACGCAAATCACTTGATCATTGAATAGCCGACATACGATCCAGATCTGCTCACCGTCGAAGACATCGAGTTCAGGCTCGATCTCTCGCGTCGCCTTTACCAAGGGATCAGTCAGTCGCAGCTGTCTATCCCACTGGATGATTCTTGAGCCTAGGCCGTAGCGCCGGGGCTCAACCTGAAACAGCAACCCCGCTTCGGCCAGCTCCTTGGTATAGCGATAAGCAGTCGAACGCGTATAGCCCAGCGCATCGCACATTGCCTCTACCGACCAGATCGGTACCTCTTCCGAGAACAGATCCAGAATCACCAGCATTCTTTCCAGACTGCTATTGCTCTTGCTGCTTCTGCCTGCTCGGGAAGCCTGCTCCTCAATATGCCGATCAAGGGCCACGGGATGCTGTTGACTCATAACTTGATTACGCCTCGTCTGCGATAGTGTTGCGCAGGGTACCGATGCCCGAGATAGCAATTTCGATGCTATCACCTGGTTTCATCCAAACCGGGGGTTCGCGGAAGGCGCCCACGCCGCCAGTGGTGCCGGAGACAATAACGTCGCCCGGAGCCAGCTCGGTAAATGTACTGCAGTATTCAATCAGTTCCGCCACACCAAAGATCATATCGCTGGTATCGGTGTCCTGCATGACGTCGCCATTCAGGCGGGTGGTCAGGTGTAGCGCCTGCGGGTCGGGAATCTCATCGCTAGTCACAAGCCATGGGCCAAATCCCCCCGTGTTAGGGAAGTTCTTGCCGGGGATAAACTGGATAGTGTGCTTTTGGTAATCGCGTACGCTGCCATCGTTATAGCAAGAGTAGCCAGCAACGTATTCAAGGGCATTCTCAGCCTTGACGTGGCGCGCGGTCTTGCCGATCACCACAGCCAGTTCCCCCTCGAAATCCAGCTTGTGCGAGACAAACGGCCGAATGATCGGCGTTAGATGACCCGCCTGGGAGTCAGCGAAGCGGGTGAATATCATCGGGTGCATCGGCATATCACGCCCCGTCTCTTTCACATGCGTCGTATAGTTGATGCCCACACAGAGGATCTTGCCAGCATCCGGAATGACCGGCAGAAACTCAATTTCGTCTAGGCTTAATGAATTTAAGCTTGAGGTATCAAATCCCACCAAGTCGGAAAGAACACCTTTACGTATCATTTCCTTGAGTGAACCACCTAGACGATCGGCAAGGGGAGCGAGATCGAGGACCCGGCCGCCATCCACTAAACCGATGCTGATGGTGTTCTGATAACGGAATGTAACAAGTTTCATATTTTAACCTTTCTCTCGGGCTAGCGAGGCGGAAGAGGTGAGCAAGCGACGATAGCGACTAATGTTATTTACTCTATTGAAATGATTCTAGTGCCACAATAGAGTAATTTCAATATATCCCGCAATGTAGGATTTTATACACACATTGCTTTGTAATCGTATATCGTTGAGGAATGGATTTTTTTTTGTGTTAAGCACCATAATTAGCGCTTATGGCTACGACCAATGTCTATTGGTGAATTTGCTCAGGGCAAGGTCAATTTTTTTTGAAAGAGAGTATTGGGCTAACCCGTCATAGCGACCGTTCGATTTTAGCGTTCTATATAAGCATTCTGCTGGGGCTTTCCTGTCTGGATAAACATGAGCTGAATACCTCGACCTTCCGCCCATGCCGATAACTTACCGCTGATATGTTCTGGCCCGTAGTACTTGCTGAATAAGCAGGTTGGAGCCAGCCATCTGTACCAAAATCTTTGATGCCAATCAGTGGATTTAGGAGATGTACACATGGCTGACAACGTAAAGAATAGCTCTGTGAAGGTGATGATCGCCATCGACATTGCTAAAACGTCCCATGATGCGGTCATTTTATGGCCGTCAGGTCGTACCAAAACGTTTAAGTTTCCTAACACGTTAATGGGTTATCAGAACCTCATTAATGCAGCAGAAGCATCTGCTGAAGATATTTTGGTGGCCTTTGAGCCAACGGCTGACTTTCATCGTAATATTGCCTATTGTTTAAGGTCTCAAGGGGCCTTGTGCCATATGGTGTCGTCTTTAGCCTGCGCCAGAGCGCGTGAAATGTTGTTTAAAAGCTGGGATAAAACGACAAAAAAGACGCGCGGGTTATCATGTACTTGATGCAGCAGGGCATGATGCAACCATTTTACGATCCGTTAGTGAATGAAATGGTGAGCACCCTTTAGATATGGTTGCGACGCATGAGCCTGAGTAGTGAGCAAGTGTTCCCATGTTGAGCACGAAGTGAGATTTTGTGTGCATATTGAGCGGGTTCCTTAGGTAGTCCGTTATCTGTCCGAATGGCGCTAGGTAGACCACGTTGTAAAGCCAGATGATCAGGAATACGTGTTAAAAAAAGTCCGCCAATGGGACGCTCAGGCACGATTGCCACGGCTTCATGGGTACCGTCGTCGACGACGGTGAGGTTCTTGATCACGCGCCCGTATGCCGTCCGGTAAAACACAAAATCCATTGACCAGACTTGATTGGCGGCCCCAGGGCGGCCAAGGGGCATCCGCTCAGACGTGGGAACCTTCTTGCGCTTGCGGCGTTTTACCTGCAACCGAGCAGCTGCGTAGAGACGCTCGACTCGCTTATGATTGACCTGTTCACCGGCTTGACGCAGCTTCAGATAGATCATGCCAGCGCCATAGCGACGATGCCGATGGGCCAAGGCAACAATGCGTTCACGCAATGCTTCATTACGGTCAGGAGCCGATTGATAGCGCAATGCACTGGCACTCATACGGATGACACGGAGCGCTCGGCGCTCACTGAGGCCACGTGACACCATAAAGCGCACCACATCTCGGCGTGCAGGTACACTCACCACTTTTTTCTCAGCGCCTCGCGAGTGACCTCCATCTCCAGTAGCGACTCCGCGAGCAGTTTTTTCAATCGTCCATTTTCGGCTTCGAGTTCTTTGAGTCGCTTGGCATCGGGTACGCTCATACCACCAAACTTGCTGCGCCATAGATAGTAACTGGCTTCTGAGAAACCGTGCCGACGGCATAGCTCCTTAATGGGCAGTCCCGCTTCTGCTTCGCCCAGGAAACCAATGATCTGTTCTTCGCTGAAACGCTTCTTCATGTCCCATCTCCTTACCCATAGGATCGGACTCTAAAGTGTAGCGCTACTCAATCAAGGGGTGACGTCGTATCAATAGCAAATGCTTAATTCATTGAGCGCTAGAAGGGATACTGGATACCTTGTTCCATAACACTGACCCACTGGGTGGTGGTGAACTCATCCAGGTTTGCGGGGCCACCGAAGCGACCGCTGGTACCTGAGCGGCCCATGCCACCGAAGGGTACCTGGAATTCGTTATTCACAGTCTGATCGTTGATATGCACCATCCCCACGCGGATGCGCTCGGCGAAGCGTTGGGCACGTTCCGTGGAGGCAGAATGAATGGCAGCGGCGAGTCCGTAGGGCGAGGCGTTGACCAGGGCGATGGCTTCTTCGTCACTATCGAAGAGTGTTATCGGCGCCACTGGACCGAAAATCTCCTCGCCAAAGGCAGGCATTTCTGGCGTCACGCCGCTAAGAACCGTGGCTTCAAAGAAGTTGCCATCGCGTTTACCGCCAGCGACAACGTTAGCACCCATGGCCACAGAGCGGTTCACGATCTCTTCAACGCGGCGCGCTTGGGTCTCGTTGATCAACGGGCCGAGGTGTACCTGCTGTTTCCAAGGATCACCCGTGACTAAGCGCGTGGCCCGCTCGGCGAGTTTGTTCATGTACTTGTCCGCCACTGAACGGTGCACTAAGTGCCGTCCTGCCTGCATGCAGATTTGACCCTGGTGGAGAAAAGCCCCCCAGGCTGCGGAAGAGGCAGCGGCATCTAAATCAGCATCGTCCAAAATCACCATCGCGTTGTTACCGCCAAGCTCAAGGGCGCATTTCTTGAGCATGCGCCCACACGTCTCGCCGATTTTCTCGCCAACGGCGGTAGAGCCCGTAAAGGAGATCATGCCGACATCCGAGTGTTGAACCAACGCCTCACCCACCTCGGGCCCACCTGGTAGTACGTGGAACACGCCCTCCGGCAAGCCAGCTGCTTCTAGAACCTCGGCCATCAAAGCACCTCCACAGATAGCGCTCATTGGGGCTGGCTTCAGGATCACACAGTTGCCCATGGCTAAGGCAGGAAAGACCGAGCGCATGGCTAAGAGGATGGGGAAGTTCCAAGGAGCTATAACCCCCACTGTGCCAATGGGTACCCGCTTCCAGTAATTGCGACGACCTGGCATGCTAGAAGGGAAGATCTGTCCGTTGGGTTGCATGGGGAGTGCTGCGGCCATCTGGGCCTGTTCATAGGTAACCTGCAGTTCCCATTCAGCCTTGGCTGCTGTAGAGCCGCACTCACGAATATTCCAGCGATTGATTTCTTCGGCCCGCTCTTTGAGCAGGGCGGCGGCCCGGCGTAGGATCTCTGCTTTTTGATCGAAAGGTAACGTGGCCCAATGTTGCTGAGCTGAGTTAGCGATAAGTGCAGCGCGACCTACGTCTACGGGAGTAGCCGTCTGAACTTTAGCGAGGACTTCGCCGGTGGCGGGTCCAATTACGGCAGCCTGAGGCCCTTCAGCAGTTTGCCACTGTCCCAGGTAAATTTTGTCTTCCCAGATGGGTGAAGTCTCATTCATGTAAATATTCCTTATTGTATTTGCGAGTGTAATGACTAACTGAGATGGCTTTAATTCGGAAACAACTGATATGCTGATGTGGAAATATAACTGTTCTAGGAAGTAGGCCAATTGAGGAGAAAGGTAGACGAAATATTATTTGGTGTTTCTGTACTACGTGTTTCTGTACTACGTGTTTGTGGCTGCCGCAAAAAATCATTGTTTTACTGGGATAAGGGGCAAGTCAGCAACAATATCTTATTCTAAGTTCTACTTATGCTTCATTGCCCCCGAAGTCTCCTAGTCTAAAGCCCCTGCCTTCTTCTCTAATTCGTCAACAAAATTATCTTCACTGTTACTTTTTTTACTAGAAGCTGCTGCCTCCAGGGCTGCATGGTATGGACAGCCAATAAATTTGGGGTCGTCCTTATATTGTTGAGCAAAGTGTTCAGGAAAGCGTCCATCCAGATCCTTTATCTCGCTCCGAATACTTTTTTTCTCTTCGCTTGACATCCGCAATCTTTCTTCGATATAGCTTTCGGTTGGGTCGTCAGCGTTTTCTTCCATCTGCCAGAAAATATAGCCCATAAGCTTCGGGAGAATCTCCGCAGCCATTGGGTCGGGTGGGTCGATACCGAGCGTTTTTAGCGTAGTGGGTAGCGACATGGCCCTAATTAGCTGATGGCCAAACCAGTGAAGCGGGGGTGGAAAAAACCTGAAAACAAACTGCTCATAGATAGCATTAGCTACCAAGTTGGCTCGCTCGGGTGTCGGCCTAGGAGTGTTTTCATACTGCTCACAGAACTCTACTAGCTCTTCAAAACTATTTGGATAGCCTGTGATGGGTTGACCGTTTTCTGCATAAAAAAGTTTAGACATGTCACGCCAAAAAAGGTGAGCCGCTATTTTCTCTTTTTCAGATATACCAGGGGCCCCCATCTTCAGTTTTAGGCGATGCATTGTGGTTGCAGAAAACGCCAACGTATAGATGTAATCTTCATTATAGGAGAATGCGCCAGGGTACTTTTTGGCCCAATAAACATGAAGCTTATTTATACTCTCAATAGATTTGAGAGTTCTCTCATCGTTAGGGCCATAGAACCACCAAAGAGCATTGGCACTGCCCGTCTGCTCAACCCGCGAGGTGGATTGGTGAAGTACTTTCCCTCCATCTTCACGCCAGACAGCTTTTGACCCCCAGTCCGTTACGATAAAGTTGGGGAAGGTCAATGCATAAATAAAATTTTGCATGAAGTCATTCAAGCGATAACTGCTTGAAAGTCTCCATATTTCGATGTAATCTTTATAGGGATCGAGGCTCTCGATCTTATCTGCGATCCATTTTTTTGGCTTATTCATAGCTTTACACCTCGTGGTAGATTCATTTTAATTAAAGTGGATACGCTAAGCGCGCTTGGACTGAGAAGTCGTTTTTTGCGCGATTTTCGACTTCTGTCTCGTGATATACGTTGAACCAAAGCCATGGCCCTTTGGTGTTTTTCCACAATAGCCCTGGTCCAATGCCTAATACCTCCTCTCGCGAATCTTCAAGACGTTGTCCATTGACTTTGTCGTCCTCCAGTTGCTTAAAGTAGTATCCATTTAAGCCAACTGACACGTTCGGAATGACTTCATAAGAGGCGGCGAAGTTTGACCAGGCGGCTTGGCCTGCTTGGGTATCGCGAACTGGATCACCATTGAACAGCTGGTAGGTACTGCTGGCAGGATCGCTGTTTTTGAAGTTGTATAAATAATGCAGCCTCCAGCTCATTTCCCAACGCTCAGCAGGCATCCACGTTGCCGCCCAATAAGGGTTTATCGAGTAAAAATTTGAACCGGGATTAAAGTCTTTAGTCTCATCGTATTCACCTATAGGCAACGAAACATCAAGCGCCAAACGCTGAACGAACGTAGGCCGTCCCTGAGCGTCGACTATTGGATCAAACTGAACCATTGGGCCAAGAGATATATCTCCAAAACCTGTGCCGTTGTCTTTTAATTGAGGGCCTTTAGCCCCAAAATCAGCATCGAGTGAAACGATTGGTAGAATGATGCTCCAGCCTAAATGCCCTCCTCTCCCAATTGTTTTTGGTGAGTAGTAAGTAAATTGATTTACTAAAGTGGTGGCACTGAACTCTGGGTTATCAAAAACCTTATTATCATTGCCATCGTTATCGCGGAAAGACGTTGCTCTACTGTGCTGTAAGTAAATATTGTGATTAAGTCCAGGCGGCCCAGCGAAGCCGTCATAGAAACTGGTATTACCAAGGTTTATGCCACCTGGCTGACTAACGGCAGGTGGGGGTGGACCATTTGCCGCCAAGGCAGAAGAACATACCAGGGCAAATAGAGACGACGATATTATTGCACGTGCGTACATGGGAGCTTTATTCATACATCAAGGCCTGTTGTTGTTATAGTGTTTTTGGGTGTTTAAGTTTTAATGCAGAGGCCTAATGCCTCTGTTGCACCTGACTTTAGGAGAGAAAAAAGATCGTGTCTTGTCTGAAAGCGACATATTTGAACAGCTGTGCCATTACGACATTTCATGAGTCGTAGCGTATGCGAGTTACTTAAAGTTCAAGCTCATGGCCCCCCCTTTGCAAGATACGGGGAGGCATTTTTGAAGGTGATTATTGAAAGCAAGAGGGGTGGGCCTGGAGCTCTGCCAACTGTCAAACAACATATTGTCCGAGAATACGATGGTTAGCCTGTGTTGAGCGAGGAGGGCTTCGAAAGTAGCTCGGCTCATAGCAATGGGTAGCCGATAGAGATGAGTGGGTTTGCTTAATAGCTTTTCGTTAATTTTGTTAAGTAAAATTAAGTTTTGAAATATCAGCCGGCCCTGGCTGAATCGCGAAAGACTCGCGGTGAAACGCCATAAGAAGCTTTAAATGATCTGCTAAAGTGTGCACTACAGGTAAAACCCCATTTATGTGCTACATCACTAATCGTGCGCCCTATGCTATTTGGGTCTCGAAGGTCTTCTGCACAGCGGGTTAAGCGGCGCTGCCAGATATACTCACTTAAACTACACTCACTTTCATCTTCAAATGCGCGATGAAGGGTTCGTGTAGAGCACTGCGCAATCTGGGCTATTCGCTCTACGGTTAATTCATGGCTAGAAAGGTTCCTATCAACGAAATCTTTTATCCAGTTTTTCTTAAATAAGCGCGGGTTATGCTCAAGCTCTTCTTCCTTGTTCTTGTTTTCAACCGTGTTCTGGAGCAAGGAAATAATACTTTTGCCTAGCGAACAGGATGTGGCATCGTTCAGGAGAGGGTACTGTGTATAGGCGTCGACAATAAAATTATGGAGCATTCGGCCTAGTCCATTCCGATTATTTATGCGTAAATCTTTTGGGATGGTGGCAGGCGTGCCAAGATCGCCACAAAGAAGCATTAAATACTCACAGTTTTTGGTACTTGTAACAGTGAAATGTCGGCCACAGTCTAGAAAGAGGAGGTCTCCGGGAGTGAAGGTAGAGCTTTTACCACTTTGTTCAACCTGGCTCACTCCGCCCATTTGTAAAACCAGCAACCCAGGGTGAGCATCCCGATATGCGGTTTTATTAATGCGTCGAGAAAATCGGTGAGGGCTGCAAACCATTCTGCAGAATTGCAACTCACCAAGCGCGCCGTATTCAAGTCGTCCCTTGAATGGTTCTTTGTATAGTGGTGAAACCGAAGTACTTTCCAATCGCCGGATGCGTTCCGGGGTTTTCCCCAGATGAATACTCATGACATCTTGCCATTCTTTAAGGCGTTTAGTATGGCTGAAATGCTCTGTGCTAACGCTGGAAAAATGTCTCATGGTGCGCACTCATTTTGTGTGAGGTGGCTATTAAAAAGTACATCCTTAGCTTTAGGCTGGCCCATTGCAGCAGTTGCTGGCGGCTATACGGTATTCAAGAATATTAAGCGCTCTAAGCGTTGATGACCCCCCGGGAGCGTCAGTGCAGGGGCAGCAGCAATAATAGTAATAGGGAGGACCTTGTTGAAACTGGTTTTTTGGCTTCTGCCTTCATCCCCTTTTTTTAATTCATGAACAGCAATATATTGTTTGCTTCAAAGTCTTTCTATGACTTCATCAGTCGATGCAATCTCAGCAACACAGAATGAAAGGCTTGTTAGTGTCGCCTTTTGGACATCTTCGGCACTCATAGCACCGGCACCCAGGTCTGGATGGTACATGGTACCGGTAGCGTCCGAAACAAAAATGGTTTTGTAGTCTCTGAACTGAGCACCTCGAGCAGTCGATTCACAGCACATGTTGGTAACAGTGCCAGTAATAACAAGCGTATCAATCCCTCTGTTTCTAAGCTGAGTTTCAAGATCCGTGTTGTAGAAAGCACTGTAGCGATGCTTTTTGATGACAAGCTCTCCTTCTTGAGGAGCGATGTCAGGGTATATTTCGGTACCTGGTGTGTTATCAACAAGAGCTTCTTGGCTGTCGATAGGCGGCCAGAAACCTGACATCAGCCCCATGTCGCCACGATCTTTTCCGTGCACATGAGTTGTGTAAATTACCGTGGCGCCCTTTTTCCTGCAGACATCTATCAGTTTCTTGATATTCGGTACAGCTTTAGTAGCCATGGGTACACACATCGGTGCACCTGGCTTAACAAAATCATTTTCCATGTCAATGACAAGAAGAGCAGTTTTTGTGGGGTTGTTTAGTTCAAATTTCATTACTCATTCCTTCTTAAATGTCTATGGGCTAAATAGGAAATAGTGTCGAAGGAGTCATGGCAACAAACCAGGTAACCAGAGCGCTATTGCAGGGAAGAATATGCACAGAGCCAACCCAGTGATCTGAAGAAGGACGAACGGGATGATCGAACGATAAATAGTGCCGATTCCGATCTTACCTTCCGTAATTCCCTTAAGGTAGAACAGCGCATAGCCAAAGGGCGGTGTGAGAAAACTCGTTTGTAGGTTTATGGCGACCAAAATGGCAAACCAAATCAGAATGGCTTGACTGCTTAGTCCCAACCCGAAATCCAGTATTTCTACCACCGGAGCCACTAAGGGGAGAACCACGAAGCTGATCTCAATCCATTCCAGAAAGAAACCAAGCACAAAGATCAAGCCCATGATCAGCAGTAGCAAACCATAGGGCCCAAGCCCCGTACCAGTGATCAAGGCCTCGATCATGTAATCACCACCCAACCGCTTGAAGACGACAGAAAAACTGGTAGCACCGATCACGACGAACAGAATCATCGCCGATGTGCGGGCGGTCTCCTGTACGGTTTTACTAAGTGTGTTCCAACTAATACTGCGCATCAGCAGCGCAAGGATCACACTGCCCAGTGCACCGATTGCCGCCGCCTCCGTCGGTGTAGCTATCCCTGCCATGATTGAACCCAGTACGGCGAAGATCAACACGCATGGGCCAAACAGGTCCCGCGCCAAGGCTAACATGAGAGGAGATGTGTCGGTGTCAGTGGCGTCGAGGTCCGGCAGCGGCGCCCAATGGGGCTTGATACGAGCGATGATCAATAGGTAAGCAACATAGAGGGCGCCGAGCAACAGCCCGGGAATTAGTGCGGCTTTGAACAAGTCTCCTACCGATACTTGAAGTATCGAGCCCATGAGAACCAGCATGATGGAAGGTGGGATGAGAATCCCAAGCGTACCGGAAGCCGCTATCACCCCACAGGCCATCTCCGGGTGATAACCTTGCCGCATCATCACGGGTAACGCTAGAAGGCCAAGCATAACCACTGACGCACCAATAATGCCCGTACTGGCAGCCATCACTACGCCCAGAATAGCTACAGAAATGGCGAGTCCACCGGGCGTCCGCCCGAATACACGCTGCAAGGTTAGTAGCAATCGCCTCGCCACGCCGGAACTCTCAAGCATTAGGCCCATAAACACGAAGAGCGGGATGGCGATCATCAACCAATTCTCGACCACACCACCGTAGATACGTGATCCTACTGTGGCCAAGAAAGGAACGGGAATGCCGCCGATGAAGGCGAAAATAATGCCTAGCCCGCCTAACAGGAACGCTACAGGATAACCGGTAAAAATACCGGCCAGCAGCGATACCACCATCAACATCGCCAAATAATATTCACTGATGAATTCAGCCATTGTTGACCTCGTGATCTGTCTCCGCTTTTCGCGGGTCAAGGATGATGGTTAGCTTCTCGAATACTTGACCAAGGGCTCCCAAGGCTAAGAAAACCAGAGAGATGGGAAGTATGGCCTTGATCAGATAGCGATCCGTGAGTCCCCCGTAGTTCGATTTCTCCCCTGTCAAGAAGGACATCGTCACGAAGTGCTTAGAAAGCCAAGCGACCAGTAGACAAAAGGGAATCAGCAACACCAAGTGACCGATCACATCAACCATGGCGCGATGACTAGGCGATAAGCGGTGATAAATCAGATCGACACGCACATGGGTATCGTGATGTAGGGCGTAGGTGCCTCCGAACAGTGTCAAGACACCGAAAAGGTGCCACTGAAGCTCAGTGATGCTGTTGATGGTCAGGGCATTTCCGAAAAGGAGCACCTTATCGTTCCAGCGAGCAATCTCGTTGATGCCAGTAGCGTTGAGCAGTACGGTCAACAGGACAGCCGCCATCACCAGCAATACCAGCCAGCTGGTGACGCGACCTACCAACAGCCCCAGCCCGACCAAGGGTCGAGACAGGGCGGAAGAGACCGCAGCGCCACGCTCACGCCAAGGGGCGAGAGGGGCCGTAGTCATAGTCAGTCCCCTTGGACATCTGTTTTGCTAGGAAGGGTTTGGAGGTCATGCCACTGCTGCATCTTTTCGGCATGCTCTATTAGTGATGTGTACGCTTCGTCGAACTCGGGACTCTCAGCCATTAGTTCGCTGCGCACTTCATCCCAACTATCGTGTAGGGCATTGAGAACCTCATCAGGGAATCGGCGGATCTTGACGCCACTCTCTTCCAGTTCACGTAGCGTCTCTACCTGGGCCGGGATCACCTCATCAGCCTCTTTCTGGATATTGGCCTGACAAGCGGTACTGATCTGCCCACGCTGAGCATCGCTGTATCCGTCCCAGACGCTCTGGTTGATGAGCAGTGCAAGCCAGCCTGCCCCTTGCTGCCAGCCGGGGAAATAGTAATACTCGGCAATCTCGTCCAAGCCCATCGCACTATCAACTTGGGGAATCGAGAACTCGGCGGCATCAACCCGACCACGCTCAAGCGAGAGGTAGACTTCGTTCCCGGGAATCAATTGTGTTGAAGCGCCGAATTTGTTTAGAACCTGTGCGCCCAGCCCAGAGATTCGCATCGACAGGCCGTTCAAGTCATCGGTGCTGTTGATTTCCTTGTTGAACCAGCCGCCTGGCTCTTGGGGTAGGTAGGAGCAAGCCAGGAACTTGACGTTATAAGGGTCCAGCGCCTTCTGCAACAGCTCGCTTCCTTCGCCAGCAGACGTCCAGGAGAACACTGCCTCTGCGGGTGGGCTAAAGGGTAGAGCGCCATAGAGATTGGCAATGGGCAAGTTGCCGGAAAGATAGGCGATGCTGGTCCAGCCGGCGGGGATGGCACCAGACGAGACAGAGTTGAAGATCTCAAACGGAGGTACGAGTTCGCCCGGATCATGGACGGCGAACTCAAACTCACCTGACGACATCATTTTGATTCTTTCGGAGATGTTCTTGGCGCTCTGGCCAAACAGGTTCTGAGTAGAGTAGGCGCTCGCGACATCTAGCCTTTCGCTGGCGTGTGCAGTACCTACTGCTGCCGCCGCTATAGCGGCTGCCAGCGGGATAATGCGTGCGGTGGTTGTTAAGTGTCCAAGGCTCTTTGTAGTCATCTCATTACCTTATTTTATGTTTGAGTATGTTTGTTAGCCTTGAAAGGGTCACAACCGCTGCAATCTAGAGCAAATACTTAATAGGTTTAAAGGCATGCCTTAAAGGTTTGTCTTATTTAGGGAAGGTCTGAATAACTGCCGATATTCATCAACGCTTACTTGAGCCTACAAAAAATCGAAAATTTAGACACTCTTCTCCCTTTCTTTGTGTATTTTTGCTCCTTTCCCGCTCATT